>Ga0209980_10000001_pt1 | contig 145192 bp, 138 predicted proteins | sample CR02metaG_FD_183611 | JGI IMG/M metagenome (GOLD analysis project Ga0209980, IMG submission 183611) | Deep subsurface microbial communities from Mariana Trench to uncover new lineages of life (NeLLi) - CR02 metaG (SPAdes) (version 2) | ecosystem: Environmental > Aquatic > Marine > Ocean...
GCTGATCATGCCGATCGCGATGGACAAGGGATTGCGTTTCGCGATTCGAGAGGGCGGCCGCACCGTGGGTGCTGGCGTCGTCGCGGACATCCTCGAGTAGTTCCCAGGAAGAGGGCCACGGAGGGCCCCGGAGGTGAACAATGGCGGACCCTGGCAAGCAGAAGATACGTATCCGGATGAAGGCCTACGACCACAGGCTGCTCGATCAGAGCGCCGCGGAGATCCTGGATACGGCCGTTCGCACGGGTTCCCGCACCGCTGGTCCGATCCCGCTTCCGACGTCTATTCGGAAGTTCACGGTTTTGCGTGGGCCGCACATCGACAAGAAGTCGCGCGAGCAGTTCGAGGTACGCACTCACCGACGCCTGATCGACATCCTCGAACCCACGCCCCAGACCGTTGACGCGCTCATGAAGCTCGAGCTCTCAGCTGGCGTGGACGTCGAGATCAAGCTCTAAGCCGATGGCAGCGAGAACCAAAATGGCGACGAAGCTGGACAGCGCGATCTTCGAAGCACCGGTCCGGCCGGACCTGATCCATACTGTCGTGGTAGCGCAGATGGCCGCACGGCGCGCCGGAAGCGCAGCGACTAAGAACCGGGCTCTGGTCTCGGGTGGCGGCCGGAAGCCATTCAAACAAAAGGGTACGGGACGTGCCCGTGCGGGAACGATTCGCGCCGCGCAGTGGTCTGGGGGTGGTGTTGTCTTCGGACCGCAGCCGCGATCCTACACCCAGCGTATCCCGAAGAAGGTCCGCAAGGCCGCCATGCGCTCCGCTCTCTCGTTACGAAACCGCGAGGGCCGGATTAAGGTCGTGGACTCCTTCGAGCTCTCGGATACCAAGACGAAGCTGATGGCCGAGCGCCTCCGAGAGCTGGGAGTGGAAGACGCTCTGATCGTCACCGCCGAACGCGACCAGCGGCTCGAGCTTGCAGGGCGCAACCTTCCGCGGGTACGGGTTCTTCCGGTGGCGGGTCTGAACGTGAGGGACATCGTGGCACGGGAGAACCTGGTCCTGACGCGTGAGGCGGCGGACGCCATCGTGGAGCGTCTGCGATGAAGAATCTGCGCGCGATCATCAAGCGGCCCGTGATCACGGAGAAGAGCACGATCGAGCGGGAGACGAATAACATCGTGACCTTCGCCGTTGCGCTCAACGCAAACAAGGTCGAGATCAAGTCTGCCATCGAGGAGCTCTTTGATGTGACGGTCCTGGAGGTTCGTACCTCACACATGCTCGGGAAAATGCGAAGGGTGGGTGCCAAATCGGGGCGCAAGCCGTCCTGGAAGAAAGCCCGGGTCCGCCTGCGTGAGGGCGACAGCATCGAGTTCTTCGCGGGGGTCTAGAGGTGCCGATTCGGAAATACAAGCCAACCACACCTGGTCGACGCGGCATGACGGTCTTGGATTTCTCGGGCCTCACCAAGAAGCGACCCGAGAAATCTCTCACCGAGAAGCACCGGAGGAAGGGCGGTCGGAATAATCTGGGCCGGATCACCGCCGGAAATCGCGGGGGCGGCCATAAGCGGCGCTATCGGGTGATCGATTTCCGCCGAGACAAATGGGATATTCCAGCGCGCGTCGCGTCGATCGAATACGACCCGAACCGCAGCGCACGCATCGCGTTGTTGTACTACGCCGATGGTGAAAAGCGCTACATCCTCGCCCCGATTGGCCTCAATGTGGGGGACCGGGTACAGACGGGGGAGCGGGCAGAGATTCGACCGGGCTGCACGCTACCCCTGCGCTCGATTCCGATGGGTACCACCGTTCACAATATCGAGCTGAAGCCCGGCAAGGGTGGCCAGTTGGTGCGCTCGGCGGGTGCCGGGGCGCAGCTCATGGCCCGGGAAGGCAAGTACGCCCAACTCAAGCTGCCATCGGGCGAGACCCGGCAGGTGCTCTCGACCTGCCTGGCCACGGTCGGACAGGTCGGTAACATCGACCACGGGAAGATCTTCGTGGGCAAGGCCGGGCGCATGCGCTGGCTGGGCTGGCGCTCGAACGTGCGAGGTGTGGCCATGAACCCGGTGGATCATCCACACGGCGGTGGCGAAGGTCGCACCTCGGGGGGGCGCCATCCCGTGACTCCCTGGGGCGTGCCGACCAAGGGGCACAAGACCCGGCGGAATCGTTCGACCCAGAAGCACATCCTCAAGGCACGGGGTAAGAGGTAGATGGCGCGCTCGATTAAGAAGGGTCCCTACGTTGAGGCTTCGCTCGAAAAACAGATTCAGCAGCGCAACGAGTCCGGGAGCAAACAGATTGTGCGGACATGGTCGCGGCGCTCCATGGTCGTACCCGACATGATCGGCCACACGATTCACGTGCATAACGGCAAGCTGTTCATGCCCGTCTTCGTGACGGAGAACATGGTCGGACACCGTCTGGGCGAGTTTGCACCCACGCGCAAGCAGGCGGTTCACGCCGGTGACCGCAAGGTGAAGCAGGCCTCCTCCAGGAAGTAGAATCGAAGAAGATGGACGTACGGGCGACACTTCAAAATATCCATATGGGGCCGCGGAAAGGTCGCCAGGTTGCGGATCTCGTCCGCAGCAAGTCCTGTGCTCAAGCGATCGATATCTTGCAAGGCTGTCCCAGGGGGGCGGCACGCCCGATCGCGAAGCTGATCCGTTCCGCCCTGGCGAACGCCCAGGAGCACAACGCCAGGCATCAGGCCGGGCTGGACCTCGACAATCTGTATATCAAGACGATCACCATCGACGAAGGACCTCGTGTGTGGAGGATGCGCGCTCGCGCCATGGGCCGCGGCGCTTGGATCAAGAAAGCGACCAGCCACGTGACCGTGATCCTGGCCGAGCGGTAGGAGAGATCGTGGGGCAGAAAGTTCACCCGTACGGATTTCGGCTGGGAATCATCTACGGCTGGCAGTCCAACTGGTTCGCAGAGCGTGGCCTCGCTCGCACGCTGCACGAGGATCTGCGGATCCGGGACCACATCAAGAAGAAGGTCTATCACGCGGGTGTGAGCCGGATCGTGATCGAGCGCCGTGCAGATAAGATGTCCGTGAACATCCATACGGCCCGGCCCGGAATCTTGATCGGGAAGCGCGGCGCCGAGGTGGAGGCGCTGCGCAAGGAGATCTCGTCCCTCACCAAGAACGAGGTCTTTATCAATATTCGCGAGATCCGCAAAGCCGAGATCGATGCACAGCTCATCGCGGAGAACGTGGCACTGCAGCTCGAGCGCCGCGTGGCGTTCCGGAGAGCCGTCAAGAAGGCCGTGACCTCGACCATGAAGTTCGGGGCTCAGGGTATCAAGATCCGCGTCAAGGGTCGGCTCGGTGGGGCGGAAATGTCGAGGACCGCGCAGTACCGCGAGGGTCGAGTGCCCCTGCACACGCTACGCGCCCGGATCGACTTCGGCCTTGCGGAAGCGAAAACCACCTACGGTGTGATCGGGGTCCAGGTTTGGGTGTTCACGGGCTATGTACCGGATGCGCAGATGCGGCAGCGGCTGAGCGCGCCCGGCGAGCAGGCTGCCGAGTAGGTCGGCGGGGATAAACAGGATGCTTCAGCCGAAGCGAACCAAGTTCCGTAAGGTTCAGAAGGGTCGCCTGCGAGGGAAGGCTCAGCGCGGAAGCCAGCTCGCTTTTGGAAACTATGGTCTGCAGGCGCTTGAGTCGGGAATGGTCACGGCCCGCGCGATCGAGGCGGCGCGCGTTGCGATGACCCGCCATGCCAAGCGGGGTGGCAAGGTCTGGATCCGGATCTTCCCCAACAAGCCGATTTCGAAGCGTCCGCCGGAGACTCGGATGGGCAAGGGAAAGGGCAATCCCGAGGCCTGGGTCGCAAGGGTCAAGGCCGGATGCGTCATGTATGAGATGACGGGGGTGACAGCCACGGTGGCTCGTGAGGCCCTGCGCTTGGCGAGCCACAAGCTCCCCCTCGCAACCCGCGTGGTCGAGAGGGCCGAGGTATGAAGCCCGAGAAGCTGCGGCAGCTAACGCCGGAAGAGCTCGAGGCACGGGTACGGGACCTTCGAAACCAGGTCTTCAATCTGAGAATCAAGCACTCGACCGGACAGCTCGAGAACGCGGCGGGTCTTCGCGTGACCCGACGGGACCTGGCCAGAGTGCTTACCGTGCAAAACGAGAGGAGCCGAGCCGAATGAGCGAACGCGGGCTACGCAAGACTCGGGTGGGTGTCGTGGTCAGCGACAAGATGAACAAGTCGATAATCGTAGAGGTGTGGCGAACGGTCCAGCATCCCCTGTACAAGAAGTACATCCGCAAGCGGACCCGTTTCATGGCCCACGACGAGACCAATGACTGCCACGTGGGGGACAAGGTCCGGATCGTAGAGACGCGGCCGATGTCGAGTCGTAAGTGCTGGCGGGTTCAGGGGAAACTGGCTTGATTCAGGTCCAGTCGATTTTGCAGGTTGCCGATAACACCGGAGCGCGCCGCGTGGCCTGCGTCAAGGTCCTGGGCGGATCTCAGCGTCGGTATGCTTCGGTCGGCGACATCATCGTTGTTTCCGTGAAGGAAGCGCTGCCCCATAGCCGGGTAAAGAAGAAGCAACTCCACCGCGCGGTCGTAGTCCGCACTAAGAAGGAGATCGCCCGATCCGACGGCTCGCACATACGCTTTGATGACAACTCCGTGGTTCTGATCGACGCGAACCGCGAGCTCATTGGTACCCGAATCTTCGGACCGGTAGCACGGGAGCTCCGCGCGAAGCGCTTTATGAAGATTGTGTCGCTCGCACCGGAGGTGCTCTGATGGCAGCCCGGATTCGCACGGGGGATATGGTCGAGGTCCTCACGGGAAAAAACAAAGGAGTGCGCGGCGTAGTTCGGAGCATCGATCCCCGCAACCAAAGGGTCGTGGTCGAGCGGGTGAACATGGTGAAGAAGCATCAGAAGCCAACGGCCCAGCAGCGACAGGGCGGGATCATCGAGATGGAGAAGTCAATTGCGCTCTCCAATGTTGCCTTTGTGCACGAGGGCGAGCCAACGCGCGTTGGCTTCCGCACCGTTGATGGCAAGAAGGTGCGCTGGAGCAGGAAACACAACGAGGCCATTGATGGGTGAGCCTGCGTATGTTCCGCGCTTGCTCGAACGCTATCGCTCCCAAGTGGTTGGCCAGCTCACGGATCGGTTCCAGTACAAAAACCGCATGCAGGTGCCGAAGCTTAAGCATATCACCCTCAATGCCGGACTGGGTGAGGCAACCACGAATGCACGGCTGCTCGAGCTGGCGATGACGGAGCTCGGGCAGATCACGGGACAGCGGCCGGTGATTACGAAAGCCAGAAAATCTGTTGCGAACTTCCGCTTGCGTGAAGGGCAATCCATCGGCTGTACGGTGACCCTACGAAAGCACCGGATGTACGAGTTCCTGGATCGCCTGGTGAACGTGGCTCTGCCACGGGTGCGGGACTTTCGGGGGCTGTCGCCGCGCGCGTTCGATGGGCGCGGGAACTATACGCTCGGGGTCCAAGAGCAGGTGATCTTCCCAGAGATCGACTACAACAAGGTCGAACGGGTCTACGGGTTTAATATCTCGATCGTGACCACGGCATCCACCGATGAGGAGGGACGTGAGCTTCTTCTTGCGATGGGGATGCCACTTAGGAAGTAAGAAACCGAATGCCCAAGCTTTCGAATCGAATTAAACAAAGGCGCTTGCGCGAAGCGTGGCAGGCGGGAAAGCTCAAGTTTCGCTCGCGCTACTACAACCGCTGCGGTCGGTGCGGACGAGCGCGTGGATACTACCGGCGATTCGATCTGTGCCGGATCTGCCTGCGGATGCTCGCGCTCGAGGGCAAGATTCCGGGCATGACGAAATCAAGTTGGTGAGGGACTGGATGTGTTGACGGACCCGATTGCGGACATGATCACTCGAATTCGAAACGGCGGACAGGCTCGGCTCAAGCGTGTAGGGATGCCGGAGTCCCGCCTGAAGCGCGAGGTCGCGCGGGTACTGCAAGAGCAGGGCTATATCAGTAGCTATTCCAGCGATGGTGATCCCAAGAAACCGGTGCTCACGGTGGAAGTCCGTTACAACGACGGGAGTGAGCCCATGATCCAGGGCATCCAGCGTGTGTCGCGGCCCAGCCGCAGGGTCTACGTCGGCTGGCAGGAGATCCCGAAGGTCAGGAACGGACTGGGGATTGCCATCCTCTCGACCCCTCGCGGAATTCTGACCGATCAGCAGGCCCGGGAGGCCCACGTCGGCGGCGAGATACTGGCTGAGGTGTGGTGAGCGAGCATGTCGCGAATCGGTAGGATGCCTGTCCCCATTCGCGCCGGCGTGGAGATGCGGGTGGATGGCGACTTGGTCAAAGTGAAGGGCCCCAAGGGAGCGTTGGAACAGGGGCTGGCACCTTTTGTCCGGGTGGAGATCACCGACGGTCAAGCGCTGGTCCTTCGCGAGGCCGACCATAAGCGGGCCAAGGCCGCTCACGGGTTGATGCGCAGTCTGATCGCTAACATGGTGACCGGAGTCACCGACGGCTTCAGTAAGACGCTGGATATTATCGGCGTGGGATACCGCGCCGAGGTCTCTGGAGGCACTGTGAAGCTCAGTGTTGGCTACTCGCATCCGGTTCTGTTGACTATCCCCCAGGGGCTGGAGGTTGTGGCCGAGAGCCAGACGCGGCTCGTGGTTCGGGGTGCTGACAAGCAGCAGGTGGGTCAGTTTGCTTCGGACATCCGCAAAGTGAGGCCACCTGAGCCCTACAAGGGGAAGGGAATCCGATATGCGAACGAGCATATCCGGCGCAAGGTCGGTAAATCCGGAGTGGGAGGCTAAGGGCCTGGCATGGCGATCACCGAGGCGCGAAGACTCTGGGCGCGACGCAAGCAGCGAGTTCGCAGGCAGCTGCGGATGACGAATCGTCCGCTGCTCACGGTGTACCGGAGCGCCAAGCATATGTATGCCCAGATCGTTGACCCGATTACAGGCAGGACCATCGCCGGGGCATCGACGCGCACGCCAGCTGTGCGTGCGGGTCTTAAGACCACAGGCGACGTCGACGCTGCCAAGAAGGTAGGCACGGCGATCGCCGAGCTCGCCCTGACCAAGGAAATTCGAGAGGTGAGCTTTAATCGGAACGGCTTCGTCTATACGGGTCGCGTTAAGGCACTGGCTGATGCGGCGCGTGAGGCGGGACTCCGTTTCTAGGACGGATTGGAATGACGCAGCAACGGAATCGAGAACGCCTGAATCCGAACGACTACCAACTCGAGGAACGCGTCGTTGACATCAACCGCGTGGCCAAGGTTGTGAAGGGGGGGCGACGATTCGGCTTCTCGGCGCTGGTCGTGATCGGAGATGGCCAGGGCGTCCTGGGTGCGGGGCTTGGAAAGGCGAACGAGGTGCCCGAAGCGATACGCAAGGGGATCGAACGTGCGCGCAAGAATCTCGTGCGCATTCCGCTCATCGACGGCTCGATCCCGCACCAGGTGATCGGTGGCTTCGGTGCTGGGAAGGTGCTGCTCAAGCCGGCCTCGAGAGGAACGGGTGTTATCGCGGGGGGCGCCGTGCGGGCCTTGTGCGAGGTGGCGGGCGTGCAGAACATTCTGACCAAATGCCTGGGTACCAACCGCGCTCACAACGTGGTGCATGCCACTCTTGAGGGGTTCTCACGGCTGCAAGAGGCGGCGGAACGCCAGGCCGAGCTGGCGCATGACTAAGGCTAAGGCCAAGACCCACGCCAAGCTGCGAGTCAGACAGCTGAAGAGTGCGATCGGCTTCCCGCGCGATCAGCGTGCGACCCTGCGAGGCTTGGGCCTGCGCCGGCTAGGGCGTGTGGTGGAGCTCGAAGATTCGCCCGCCGTGAGGGGCATGATTTATAAGGTCCGGCACCTGGTTCGGCTGGAGGAGCCCTCCTGATGCTGGACCGTCTGACCCCGAAGCCGGGCTCGCGTGAGCGCCGCCAGCGCAAGGGTCGCGGCATGGCCAGCGGCCACGGCCGGACCTGCGGGCGCGGGCAAAAGGGCGCGGGCGCGCGCTCCGGAAGCCGCCGGCGTGCCTGGCAGGAGGGCGGCCAGATGCCGCTCTCTCGGCGTCTGCCCAAGTTCGGCTTTACCAACATCTTTCGTGTGCCGCGGCAGGTCGTGAACCTGCGAGACCTCGCGCGCTTCGAAGCCGGTACGGTCGTAGATCCGACGGCCCTCGCAGGGGCGGGACTCGTGGCGCGCGCCGACCGTCCGGTAAAGGTGCTGGCGCAGGGAGAGATCTCGGTGGCCCTTAAGCTGCGAGTGGACGCCGTGAGTGAGGGGGCGCGCAAGAAGGTGGAGGCCGCTGGAGGCGGTATCGAGCTCGTGCCAACGGCGCGCCGCAAACCGAAGGCGGAACTCCGGTGAACCCGGCTGTCGTCTCTAACATCGCACGCATCCCAGAGCTCCAACGGCGGATCTTCTTCACCTTCGCCATGCTGGCCGTCTACCGGCTGGGCTGTGCCATTCCCACCCCCGGGGTTGATCGGGTAGCGGTCAAGCGCTTCTTTGAGGAAGGCGGCGGGATCTTCGGGCTCTTCAACCTCTTCAGCGGGGGTGCGCTCGAAAACCTCTCGATCTTCGCCCTCGGCATCATGCCCTACATCAGTGCTTCCATCATCCTGCAGTTGCTCACGGTCGTCGTGCCCCGACTGGAAGAGCTCAAGAAGGAAGGTGAAGAGGGTCGGCGGGTGATCACCCGCTATACGCGCTACGGGACGGTCATCCTCGCGGTCATCCAGGGACTGCTGATGGCAACAGCGATGGAGCAGGGCGCGTTCGGGCCCGGGACCGTGATCGAGCCCGGTTGGGGTTTCCGGCTGATGGGCGTGGTGACACTGACGGCGGGCACCTGCTTCATCATGTGGCTGGGCGAGCAAATTACGGAGCGCGGGATCGGCAATGGGATCTCGCTGATCATCTTCGCCGGGATCATCATCCGGCTGCCTTCCGCTATGAAGAACCTGGTCGACCTGGTACGGACTGATCAGATGTCGCCGATCGGCGCCGTACTGCTGGTCGCCTTCGTCATTGCGGTGGTGGCGTTCGTCGTGTTCTGCGAGCGGGCTCAGCGTCGGATTCCCATCCAGTATGCCCGGCGGGTCGTGGGCAACAAGGTCTTCGGCGGCGGCATGACCTACTTCCCGCTGCGGATCAACACGGCCGGCGTCATCCCGCCAATCTTCGCCTCCTCCCTGCTGATCCTCCCGCTTCAGGTGGCGCAGTGGACGGACTTGGACGCCGTGCGCGACTTTATCACCGACTATTTGAGCTTTGGTGGGATCGGCTATAACGCCGTCTACATCGCGATGATCATGTTCTTCGCGTTCTTCTACACGGGGATCATGATCAATCCCGATGATGTAGCGGATAATATCAAGAAGAACGGCGGCTACATTCCCGGGATTCGGCCGGGCAAGCGAACAGCTGAGTACATCGACCGTGTGCTAAGTCGCATCACCTTCGTGGGCGCCGTCTACCTGAGCGCCGTTTGTGTTCTCCCAACGATTCTGGCATTCGAGCTGGGGGTTCCCTTCTTCTTCGGCGGCACCGCGCTACTGATCGTGGTTGGCGTCGGCATGGACACCGCATCGCAAATCGAAGCGCATCTGGTATCGCGCAACTACGAGACGTTGATGCAGGGCGTGAGAATGCGGGGGCGAGGCGGCCGATGAGCGAGCTCAATTTGATCCTGACCGGACCTCCGGGCGCGGGCAAGGGTACGCAGGCGAAGCTGCTGGCGAAGCGCTTGGGTATCCCCCAGATCGCGACGGGCGACATTCTGCGGGAGGCGGTGGCCTCCGGCTCGGAGCTGGGTCAGCGGGTCAAGGCCATCATGGAGAGAGGCGAGCTCGTCCCCGACGAGGTCGTGATCGAGATCGTTGAGGAGCGCCTGGCGCGAGAGGATTGCGTGCCCGGCTTCATCCTGGACGGCTTTCCGCGCACCCGCGAACAGGCCGAGGCCCTGGAGCGCCTGCTGGGGCGCGCCCGGCGGGAGGCCGTGAGGGTCGTGAGCTTGGTGGTGCCCGACCAGGTGCTGCGGCAACGCATCCTCGAGCGCGGACAGGGCCGGGCGGACGATAGCGAGGAGACGATCGCCACGCGGCTCGAGGTCTACCGCCAGCAGACGGCGCCCGTGCTGGATTACTTTCGCTCCCGTCTGCTCGAGATCGATGGTATCGGCTCCGTGGGGGAGATCAACAGCCGTATTGTCGAGGCCATCGAGGTTTAGATGATCCAGCTCAAGTCTGAAAGTGAGCTAGAGCGGATGCGCGTCGCAGGTCGGCATGTGGGCGACATCCTGGTCTGGCTGCGCGGGCTGGTGGAGCCGGGCATTACGACCGCGGAGATCGACCGCGCCGCGCAGCGCCAGATCGAGCAGCGGAAGCTCGAGTCTTCGTTTCTCGGCTATGGCCCCCGTGGGGCACCGCCCTATCCTGCGGTCATCTGTACCTCCGTGAACGAGGAGATCGTGCACGGAATCCCGGGGTCGCGTGAGCTCAAGGAGGGTGACGTCCTCAAGCTGGATTTCGGTGTTATATTCGAGGGCTTCCACGGGGATTCCGCAGTCTCCATCCCGGTTGGAGCCATCGATGAGAAGGCACGGGGGCTGCTGGATGCGACCCGCCGCGCCCTCTACGCGGGGATCGAGCAGATGCGCGAGGGGAACCGCCTAGGGGATGTCTCCAGCGCGATCCAGTGTGTGGCCGAGGGCGAGGGGTACTCCGTGGTGCGAGACTTTGTCGGACATGGGATCGGGCGCAGTCTGCATGAGCCGCCCCAGGTACCCAACTTCGGGCCGCCGGGTCGTGGCCCGCGGCTGCGGGTCGGGATGGTGCTGGCGCTGGAGCCAATGGTAAATCTCGGCGAAGCGGGGGTCGAAATTCTCGAAGACGGATGGACAGCCACTACGATAGACGACAAACTGTCGTCGCACTTCGAGCACACGGTGGCCATCACGAGTCATGGGCCTGAGATTCTGACCCGGGTCTCGGGGAGCCATTGAGGCGAACGAGGAGCGCGTGAAAGTTCGAGCGAGCGTTAAAAAGATGTGTGACCGCTGCAAGATCATCCGGCGGAAGGGGGTTTTGCGTGTGGTGTGCGACAACCCCAAGCACAAGCAGCGGCAGGGCTAGAGCATGGCGAGAATCGCGGGTGTCGATCTGCCCCGGGAGAAGGTGATCGGAATCTCCCTGACTTACATTTTTGGCGTTGGGCGGAGTTCGGCGCTCAAGATTTGCGACGAGGCGGGTGTGCCTCCCGCCTCGAAGACCTTCGACCTCGACGAGGCGGAGGTCATTCGTCTGCGTGACGTGATCGAGAGGCGCTATAAGGTTGAGGGAGATCTGCGGCGGGAGACGAGCCTGAACATCAAGATGTTGATGGACATCGGCTGCTATCGAGGCCTTCGTCATCGGCGCGGTCTTCCCGTCCGTGGGCAGCGGACGCATACCAACGCGCGCACCCGGAAGGGGCCGCGCAAGACGGTGGCGGGCAAGAAGAAGGCGCCAACAAAGAAGTAGCCATGGGCAAAGCCAAGCGGGTCAAGAAGAAGGTCAAGAAGAATATTCAGACGGGCGTGGCGCATATCCACGCCACGTTCAATAACACCGTCATCACGATTACAGACGTAGCTGGGAATACGATCGCTTCCTCGTCGGCGGGTGCGGTCGGGTTCAAGGGCTCGCGCAAGTCGACGCCGTTCGCCGCACAGATAGGCGCGGAGAAAGCGGCCAGCAAGGCGATGGATCATGGTGTGAGACAGCTTGGCGTGGTGGTCAAGGGACCCGGGGCGGGGCGGGAATCGGCTCTGCGCTCGCTTCAGGCCGCTGGGCTCAGGATCACCTACATCCGTGATGTGACCCCCATCCCGCACAACGGCTGCCGCCCACCGAAGCGGCGGCGGGCGTAAGGAGAGAGTTTGGCACGTTATCGAGGATCCGTCTGTCGGCTCTGCCGCAGAGAGGGCATGAAACTCTTTCTGAAGGGGGACCGTTGCTATAGCGACAAGTGCGCGATCGAAAGGCGCAACTATCCTCCGGGGCAGCATGGTCAGGCGCGGCCCCGGTTCTCGGATTACGGTACGCAGTTGCGCGAAAAGCAAAAGGTGAAGCGCATCTACGGTGTGCTCGAGCGACAGTTTCGCAAGACGGTCCGGGAAGCTGAGCGCATGCGCGGGGTCAAGGGTGAGAATCTGATGGCGCTGCTCGAGCGCCGCCTCGACAACGTTGTTCATCGCCTGGGGTTGGCGACCTCCCGGGCGGAAGGCCGCATGCTGATTGGCCAGGGGCATTTCACCGTGAACGAGCGTAGGATGAGTATTCCATCGGCGCGGGTTCGAACTGGCGATGTCATCGGCCTTACGGCGCGCGGTAAGAAGACGAAGCGTATCGTAGACGCACTAGCGACGCTGGAGACACGAACGCTGCCGACGTGGCTGGAAGTGGATGTGGAGACCAAGACGGGTCGGGTTGTGGGGGACCCGGTGCGTGAGGAAATCACACTCCCGATTCAGGAGCAGCTGATCATCGAACTGTATTCCCGCTAACGTGAGTGGCGGGGATCAGCCTGGGCGAGGCCGTCCGCGGGAGTTGGACCTGGGCGAGCCGTACATGGCGAGAAGACACGGAGGAGACGTATGAACGTCGAACTGATGGTCAAGAACTGGCGAGACCTCATCCGCCCACATCGGATGGAGATCGAGGACAGCCTGAGCGATACGTATGGGCGGTTCGAGTGCGCACCGCTCGAGCGGGGATTCGGCCTGACGCTGGGCAACGCCCTGCGCCGTGTGCTGCTGTCCTCGCTACAAGGCGCGTCCATCACGTCGGTACGCATAGCGAACGTGATGCACGAGTTTACGACGGTGCCGGGTGTGCTCGAAGACGTTACGGACCTGATCCTCAACTTCAAGGAAGTTCGTGTGCGCATGAACGCCGAGGGTCCCAAGGAGCTCTCGATTCATAAGCAGGGTGCCGGAATCGTCACGGCGAGCGACCTCGTCTCTGCGGACCAGACGGTGGAGATCCTGAACGGCGATCAGCACATCGCGACGCTCTCCGAGGATGCGGAGCTGCAGCTCACGGCGACGGTAGAGCTCGGCAAGGGCTTCGTGTTGGCCGAGAAGAACGCCAAGGAGGAGCAGCCTATCGGAACGATCCCGATTGATTCGATCTTCTCGCCAGTGCGTAAGGTGAACTACACAGTCACCAACGCGCGTGTGGGTCGGGAGACGGACTACGATAAGCTGGTAACGGAGGTATGGACGGATGGATCGATTGCCCCCGCGGATGCGCTCGCCTTTGCGGCGAAAATTCTTAAGGAGCAGCTCTCGATCTTCATCAACTTCGAGGAGGATATTGAGAAGGTCGTTGCGGTGGGCGCACAGGTCGCCCAGCCGAACGAGGTGCTCTTCCGGCCGGTGGAGGAGCTCGAGCTCTCGGTGCGCTCCGCGAATTGCCTGCAAAACGCCGACATTCGTTACATCGGAGAGCTGGTGCAGCGATCGGAGGCAGAGATGCTTAAGACCAAGAACTTCGGCCGCAAGTCCCTGAATGAGATCAAGGAGATTCTTGCCAGGCTGAGCCTCTCGTTCGGGACGATGCTCGACGGCTTCCCCATACGCAAAGAGCTCGAGCGGATGCGTGAGGTGGATAGGTAGTGTTCTGTTCCGGGAGATCCGGCGGGATGCTCGGAGCCGAGGCGCTGCGCTGGCAAGGCGCGCGAGGCAGGCGAATCCGGAGATTCGGCGAGCGAGTGCAGCGCCGCGAGGAAGGATACCCCGGTTACCGAGAATGCGAGCGAACTTCCGGGTCAAGACACTAGGCCTAGAGACGAAAACCCGATGCGGCACCGTAAAGATCATCGCAAGCTCAACCGGACACCAGCCCATCGCAAGGCGATGCTCCGGAATCTGGTGACGTCGCTGCTGGAGCATGAGGAGGTTCGCACGACAGATGCGCGCGCCAAAGAGGTCCGCCGGATTGCGGAGAGAATGATCACGCTGGGCAAGCGGGGTACGCTGCATGCGCAACGGCAGGCGCTCGAGACGTTGCGCAGCAAGGATGTGGCAAAGAAGGTTTTTGCGACGCTGGCCGATCGCTACCGTGATCGTCACGGTGGGTACACGCGTATTCTCAAGCTGGGAAGGCGGGTCGGAGACAGCGCACCACTCTCGCTGATCCAGCTGGTGCACGAGGACGAGGTGCCGGGTGAAGAATCGAAGCCGGCGTCTTGAGCAACGCTCGAGGCCGTGTCTTCCCCCTCTGGCTCCTGGCCGGCGTAGCGGCATTGGCCGCTGGGCTGGTCGTGGCCCTGCGGGGCCCGACCTCGCTTCCGCTGCGCGTGGGCAGTCCCGTGCCCGAGCTGCGGCTGCCCAACCTGGCGGGCGAGGAGATCTCGCTTGCTGACCTACGGGGTCGGGTCGTGTTCGTCAATTTCTGGGGGACATGGTGTGCACCCTGTCGCACCGAGGCACCCTCGCTGGAACGGCTCTACCAGAAGCTGCGCGACGAGCGCTTCGAGATTCTGGCGGTGAGCGTCGATGGGCCAGGTGGGTCGAAGGAGGTCGAGGCATTCCGCGAGGAGTTCGGAATCTCGTTCCCGATCCTGCTCGACCCCCACAAGCGGGCCTATGACGCCTTCCGGGTGACGGGGGTCCCCGAGACGTTCATGATCGGCTCCAACGGACGGCTCGTGGAACGTCTCATCGGGCCGCGGGACTGGGACCATCCACGCTACGAGAGCGCCGCGCGTCGGCTCACGGCCGCGGCCGATGGCTAGACAAAGCTCACGCTTGCGCTGGCTCCCGGCGCTCCTGGGCCCTAGCCTGGTTCTGCTCCTGGCCGGCGCCACGCTCGCGGTGGATCGCGACAGGGGTATCCTGCCCATGCTGGACGTGGCGGAGCAAGTCCGAGGCGCCCGGGCGCTGGTCGAGGAGCTCGCCCAGGAGCGGGAGCAACTGATCCAGCACGTGCGAGGGCTGCGCTCGAATCCGTACGAGATCGAGGCCGTGGCCCGGGTCAAGCTCGGGATGGTCCGGCCGGGTGAGGTGGTCATCCGCTTCGAGGACGAAGGCGCCACCGCTGATTGACGCTCCCCAGCGCGGCGGCTATCGAGAAGCGCCTACCTAGATGCGTGAGCAAGTCCAGAAACTGCTACAGGAGGCCGCCGAGCGGGTGGTCCGCGAGATCCACCCGTCGCAGCTGGAGCGCCTGGGTCCGATTCAGGTGGTCCCTGCCAAGCAGCCTGAGTACGGGGACTTCACATCCAACGCCGCACTCATGCTCGCGGGGCCACTGCAGCGCCCCCCACGAGAGCTGGCCGCCCGGATCCAGGCGATGCTTCGCGATCCCGACGGTGTGATCGAGCGCGTCGAGATCGCTGGACCCGGCTTCATCAACATCTTTCTCGCCCACGCCCGCTGGCATGATCTCCTGATTCGGATCCTGCGCGAGCAGGAACGCTTCGGATTCGGCGGGGATCCAGGCGAGCGCGTTCAGGTGGAGTTTGTGTCGGCGAATCCGACCGGGCCGCTCACCATCGGCCACGGTCGCAATGCCGTGCTCGGGGATGCCATCGTGCGCCTGCTTGAGGCCACCGGGCACGAGGTCACCCGCGAGTACTACTTCAATGATGGCGGGCGCCAGATGAGGGTGCTCGGCGAGTCGCTGCGGGCTCGCTACCAGCAGCAGCTGGGACGCGAGGCGGAGCTGCCGGAGGATGGCTACCAGGGGGAGTACCTCTGCGAGATCGCGCGGACGCTCGCGCGCGAGCAGGGCGACGCCTGGCTGGACGCCGATTGGACCCGCTTCAAGCAGGCCGCAGAGGGGGCGATCTTCAAGGACATCCGCAAGACCTTGGAGCGGCTCGAGATCCATTTCGACGTGTACTTCAACGAGCACACGCTCTACGCGGACGGGCACGTCGAGACGACCCTGTCGGACCTGCGTGCCACCGGCCTCGTCTACGAGGCAGATGGAGCGGTGTGGCTGCGAACGAAGGAGCTCGGGCTCGAGCGGGATCGGGTGCTGCTGAAGTCGAGCGGGGAGCCGACCTATCTGCTGCCGGACATCGCCTACCATCGCGAGAAGTTCCGCCGCGGATTCGAGCGGATCATCGACGTGCTCGGACCCGATCACATCGAGCAATTCCCCTATGTGAAGGCCGCGCTCGGCGCGCTGGGATACCCGGCCGACGACCTCGAGGTGGTGGTTTACCAATGGGTCAATCTGCGACGGGGTACGGAGCTCGTGAAAATGTCTACGCGCGCCGCCTCGTTCGTGACCGTAGATGAGGTCGTGGACGAGGTCGGCGCCGACGTCTTCCGTTTTTTCATGCTGGAGCGTCGGGCGGACACCCACTTCGACTTCGACCTGGACCTGGCCAAGGAGCGCTCCGAGCGGAACCCCGTGTTTAAGATCCAGTACGCGCACGCGCGCCTGTGCAGTATTGAACGCGTGGCCGTTGAGCGCGAGGTGGAGCTGCCCGAGCCCGAGGACATTTGCTTCGCTCGGCTCCAATCTCCCCAGGAGCTGGAGCTGGTGAAGCGCCTCGAGCGCTACCCGGAGACCCTGCTGCACGCCGCCCGTGCTCGGGAACCGCAGGAGGTGGCGCGCTATCTTCTGGCCCTGGCGACGGCATTCCATAGCTATGTGTCGGACTCCACGCGTCACCGTGTGCTCTCCGACGATAAGGAGCTATCGGTGGCCCGGCTCGCGCTGGTACGTGCGGTGCGCATCACTCTGGGGAACGGTCTAGGGCGCGTGGGCATTTCCGCACCGGAGCGCATGTAGATGGTACGGGCGGGCGCCAAAAAGGGCCGCGCCTGGGCGCGCTACCGCTCCTGGCTGGCTAAGGGGCTGGCAGCCTCAGGTCTGCTCTCGATCGGTGTCTGCCTTGGGGTCGTGCTGGGCTCGGTGCTCGACGGCCCCCGCCTGTTCGTGCGCCGTCTGACCCAGCCCACCGAAAGTATCGAGCTCCGCCCTTCGGCGACCGCACTGGACTTGGATCTATTGCCCGCCTTCCGTGAGCTGCAGCGCGAGCGGCTGGTTCCGCCCCCGAGCCCGCCGCCCGCGGCAGCCCCGAGCCCGCCCGCTGTGGCGCCGCCGAGCCCGCGGCCCATGGCGCGCCCAGAGGTGGCGGCCGCGCCCGTCCGCCGCGTGCCGGCCCCTGGGACCGAGGTGGCCGAGCGCGTGATCGCAGAAATCGCGGCGCGGGAGAAGAGCGCGCCGAAGACCGGCCCGAGCGAGGTGGTGCAGGTGGCGGCGTACACCGATCGCAAGGGGGCTGAGGTGCTGGTGGGGCGCCTGCGCAAGCGGGGATTCGATTCCTATATCAGTGACACGCAGCCCAAAGGCTCTCACCGCTATCGGGTGCGCGTGAGACCCCCGTCAGGGGACAGTGCAAATCAACTCGCAGCACGCCTTGAGGCGCAGGGCCATGGCGTCTGGATCACGAAGGAGTGAGCGGGACCGTAGACCCATCGCCGCGCGAGCGTCGGTCGCCTGCGCGCTGGCTGATCACTGGCGCTGGCGGACAGCTCGGGCGCTCGCTGCTGGGCGTGGGGCCTCAGCTCGGCATCGAGGCGTTCGGGCGCTCCCACGCTCAGCTGGACGTGCTGGACGCCGGGGCCATCGCGCGCGCGCTGGACGAGTTCGCTCCCGACGTCGTCCTGAACTGCGCTGCGCTGACCAAGGTGGATGAATGCGAGCAGCGTACGGCCGAGGCCATGCGGGTGAATGGCGAAGGTCCCGGAGTGCTGGCTCGAGCCTGTGCCGGGCGGGCCGTGCTCATCCATATCAGCACGGAGTACGTATTGCCCGGGGATACGAACCAGCCGCTGGACGAGGAGGCCAAGCCGGCCCCGTGCTCGGCCTATGGGCGGAGCAAGCTGGCAGGAGAGGAGAGCGTGCGCGCTGCCGGCGGCGAGCACTTGATTGTGCGAACGCAGTGGCTGTTCGGGCCAGGGCCGAATTTCGTACGGACCGTTCTCGCCGCTGCGGATCGAGGGGAGGTCTTGAACGTGGTCGAGGACCAGCTCGGGCGGCCGACTTGGTCGGGCACGCTGGCGCGGGCCCTGGTGGAGGCTGCGGCGGCCGGTGCGCGAGGGACGCTCCATCTGGCGTGCGAAGGCGTTGCGAGCTGGTACGATCTGGCCTGGGCTGCGGTCAGCGAGGGGACCCAGCGCGGCTTGAATCCGTGGGTCAAGGTCCGGCCCGTCGCGACGAGCGAGGTGCCGAGGCCCGCCAAACGACCCACGTACGCCGTGCTCGGGCTCGGACGCGCGCGCCAGCTCGGTATCGAGCTGGTGCACTGGCGGGACGCGCTGTCTGCCTATCTGGCGGCCGAAGCGGAGGGTCGAGATGCGTAGAGTCCTGATTACGGGGGGCGCGGGCTTCATCGGGTCCCACCTGTGCCGCCGCTTCTTGGACGATGGAAACGAGGTCGTCTGCATGGACAATTTGCTGACCGGTCGCCTCGAGAACATCGCGGACCTCTCGGGTCGGGACGGCTTTCTCTTCGTCAAGCACGATGTCACCAACTTCATCCACATTCCCGGGGACCTGGATGTGGTGCTGCACTTCGCGTCGCCGGCCAGCCCCACCGACTTCGAGAAGTTCCCGATCCAGATCCTCAAGGTCGGCGCGCTGGGTACGCACAAGGTGCTGGGTGTAGCCAAGGACAAGGGCGCCCGCTTTCTGCTGGCCTCGACCTCGGAGTGCTATGGCGACCCCGAGGTCAATCCGCAGCCGGAGGGCTACTGGGGAAACGTCAACCCGATCGGAATTCGCGGCGTTTACGACGAGGCCAAGCGCTTTGCCGAGGCCATGACCATGGCCTATCACCGCTACCACCGTGTGGACACGCGTATCGTGCGCATCTTCAACACGTATGGACCGGCCATGCGCCCCGACGACGGGCGGATGATCCCCACCTTCTTTACGCAGGCGCTGCGTGGGGAGGACCTGACCGTCTTTGGAGACGGCTCCCAGACCCGCAGCATCAACTACGTCTCGGATCTGATCGAGGGTATCTGTCGGCTCCTGGACTCGGACTACACCGACCCGGTCAACATCGGAAACCCCGAGGAGATGACGGTGGTGGAGGTCGCGGAGCGCGTTCTGCGCACGACCGGCTCGCGCAGCCAGATCGTCTTCCGCGAGCTACCGGCGGATGACCCCAAGGTGCGCCGGCCCGATATCCGCCTGGCGGAGAAGGTGCTGGGCTGGAGCCCGGCGATCACGCCGGACGAGGGCCTCAACTTGACCCTGCGGTACTTCGAGGCGCAGATGGGGAGTCGGTCGAGCTGAGCGCCGTCCCAAATGGAGCAGATCCGGAACTTCGCCATCATCGCGCACATCGACCACGGTAAATCTACGCTCGCCGATCGACTCCTCGAACGCACCGGCACGCTGAAAACGCGGGAGCGCGTGGAGCAGTTCCTCGACAAGATGGATCTGGAGCGCGAGCGCGGCATCACCATCAAGGCTCAGACCGTGCGTATGCGTTATCGCACCTCCAAGGGTCAGGAAGCCGTTCTGAATCTGATCGACACGCCGGGCCACGTGGACTTCCACTACGAGGTCTCTCGCTCCCTGGCCGCCTGTGAGGGAGCGTTGCTGGTCGTGGATGCGGTACAAGGCGTCGAGGCGCAGACCGTCGCGAACGCGGAGGCCGCGGTCGCCGGCGGCCTGGCGATCATCCCGGTGATCAACAAGATCGATCTGCCCAACGCTGACCCGGACCGCATCATGCGCGAGATCGAGGACATCGTTGGCATCTCCACCGAGCGCGTCGTGTGCATTTCGGCCAAGACCGGTGAGGGGATCGACGAGCTGCTCGAGGCGATCGTGGCGCGGGTTCCGCCCCCAACGGGCGACGCCGAGGCTCCGCTGCGCGCCCTGATCTTCGACAGCTGGTACGACCCGTATCAAGGCGTGGCCATGCTCGTGCGCATCATCGATGGACACCTGCCCGCCGATGCGACGATTCGGTTGCTGTCGACGGGCGATGAGCACAACGTGGCGCTGATCGGGATGCTCTCGCCCGAGCTCTGCCGGATCGAGCGCGCCGGATGCGGTGAGGTGGCCGTGGTCATGGCCGGCATCCGCGACCCACTCTCGGTCCAGGTCGGGGATACCCTGACCGACGCGGCACGGCCCGCGAGCGAGCCTCTGTCCGGGTTCCAGCAGGTTCAGCCCATGGTCTGGAGTGGGCTCTACCCGACCGATTCGGGCAGCTACGAGGCGCTGCGAGCGGCCATTGAGCGCCTGCAGCTCAACGATTCCTCGATGTTCGCCGAGCCCGAGACCAGCGAGGCGCTGGGCTTCGGCTTTCGCTGTGGCTACCTCGGTCTCCTGCACATGGAGATCGCACAGGAGCGGCTGGAGCGAGAGTATAGCCTGGACCTGATCATCACAGCCCCGACCACGGTCTACCGGGTGAAGCTGCGCACGGGCGCGGAGCTCGAGCTGCACCGCCCGAGCGATCTGCCTGACGCCGGCGCGATCGAGGAGGTGCTCGAGCCACGGATCCTGGCCCGGATCCACGTGCCCACAGAGTATCTGGGGAGAGTGATGCAGCTCTGCCAGGAGCGGCGAGGTGTCCAGCGTGACCTGATCGTGCACAGTGATCGACGGGCGGTCCTGCGCTACGAGCTTCCGCTGGCCGAGGTGCTGATCGACTTCTACGATCGTCTCAAGAGCGCCACGCGTGGGTATGCGTCGATGGACTATGAGATCCTCGACTATCGCAAGGAGGATCTCGTCAAAGTGGACGTGCTCGTCAACGGCGAGTCGATCGATGCGCTCTCGCTGATCGTTCACCGCGAGAGCGCCTATCGCCGCGGCCTGGCGCTGGTTCAGGCGCTCAAGAAGCATATCCCGCGCCAGATGTTCGACGTGGCGGTGCAAGCCTCGATTGGGAGCCGCGTGATCGCACGGCTCAACGTAAGGGCGCTGCGCAAGAACGTGACGGCCAAATGCTACGGCGGCGATATCACACGCAAGCGGAAGCTGCTCGAGCGACAGAAAGAGGGAAAGAAGCGCATGAAGCGGGTGGGCCAGGTGGAGATTCCCCAGGAGGCCTTTCTCGCGGTCCTCAGCGTCGGGACCAAGAAACGCTGAGTGTATACTCCAGACCCCAAAACCCACTGAGGGGGGGCTCGGACGGCATGGCGGCAGGCAAGGCGAAGCGGAGCGGGGGCATCTTTGAGACGCTCAAGGCACTCGTTGTGGCGGTCGGGCTCGCGCTGCTCATCCGTTCCTTCGTGGTGGAGCCTTTCAAGATCCCCTCGGGCTCGATGATCCCAACTCTGCTCGTCGGTGATTATCTGCTGGTCAGCAAGTTCGCGTACGGACTGCGGCTGCCCATCACTGGCAAGCTGTTGATCGAGCTGGGGGAGCCGCAGCGCGGCGACGTGATGGTCTTCCGCTATCCCGACGATCCCCGTCAGGACTTCATCAAGCGCGTGATGGGACTCCCCGGAGACCGGGTGGAGCTTCGAGACGGGCGCGTCTGGATCAATGGAAAGCTCGTGGATCGCGTGAATCAGGGCACGTACGTATACCGCGACCTCCCCAAGCGCCGTGACGTGCAGGCCGTGCGTTATCGAGAGATCAACCCGGAAGGGATCGAGTACACCATCATCCAGAACCGCGAGCCGCGCCGCAGGCGCTCGCGCGGACCGTGGACCGTGCCCCCCGGCGAGTACTTCATGATGGGCGACAACCGGGACAACTCGCGCGACAGCCGCGAGTGGAGGGACTCGTACGTGCGGGCGGATCAGATTAAGGGCAAGGCCTTCATGGTGCACTGGTCCTGGCTCGTGTCGTCTGAGCAAACACCGGAGCGCGGCTTTCTGGCCGACTTCTTCTACACCCTGTATCGCGTCGTCACCTTCCAGGTGGAGGAGATTCGTTGGGAGCGGATCGGGCGCTCGCTCGGCGGTGTGGCCGATTGACGCTGGAGCCGGGCTCGGATAGGTTAGATGCAGATCGGCCGGGGGTGCCGCGCTAAGAAAAACCTCGAGAGGCTCCTTCTAAGCCCCTGGTCTGGTTGAGAGAATAGGCCCTTTTAAGCCCGTTCCGAGAGACGGGCAAAGGTGCTGGATGAGCGTACCCAGTTCCCCATCGAACTCCTCGACTGCCTCCCGGTCCGCGTCCCGCGTGGCGTCGGCCCGGGAGGCCGGCCGCGTGATCCTCGAGGCGGCTGGCATCCGGCGCGCGACCACGCGCATGGCCCACGAGATTCTCGAGCGCAACCCCGCGCCCGAGTCGATCGCGCTGGTGGCGATCGTGCGGGGCGGGGTTCCGGTCGCGGACATGCTGGCGCAGGCGCTGAGCGAGATCGCCGGCCGCGATGTGCCCCAGGGCGCGCTGGACGTGACGCTGTACCGCGATGACGTGATCGGTCACGGCATGCGGCCCATTCCGCATAAGACCCGGATGCCGTTCTCGGTGACGGGCAAGCGGGTCGTGCTCGTCGAAGATGTGGTCTTCACCGGCCGGACCGTGCGGGCCGCCATGGACGCGGTGATCGACTTCGGCCGGCCCGCGGCGATCCAGGTGGCCACGCTGGTGGACCGGGGTCATCGCGAGCTGCCCATTCGAGTGGATTTTGTGGGCAAGAACATCCCCACCTCGCGGGCCGAGAAGGTTGTGCTGCGCCAGGCCCCGAGCGGGGAGTACGAGGTGGTCGTCGTATGAAACATCTTCTTGGCATCGAGGGCATGCAGCCCGAAGAGATCGTTACCGTGCTCGACACCGCCGACGCGATGCTCGAGATCTCACAACGCGAGATCAAACGTGTGCCGACCCTGCGGGGTCGAACGGTGATCAATGTCTTTCTGGAGCCCTCCACGCGCACACGCGTGAGCTTCGAGATCGCAGCCAAGCGCCTCTCGGCCGATGCGGTCAACGTCTCGGCAGCGGGATCGAGCCTGGCCAAGGCGGAGACCCTGGCCGACATGGTCCAGAACCTGGCTGCCATGAACGCGGATGTGCTGATCGTGCGCGATCGCACCGCCGGCGTCCCCCGAATGCTGGCCGAGCGCGTACACGTGCCGGTAATCAACGCCGGGGACGGTCAGCATGAACACCCGACTCAGGCGCTGCTTGACGCCTTCACCGTGAGACAGTCGCTGGGCAGCCTGGAGGGTCGGGTGGTGGCGATCATAGGAGACATTGCCCACAGCCGTGTCGCTCGCTCCGATATCTACGCCTTTACGAAGCTCGGTGCAGAGGTGCGGGTGGCCGCGCCGGCTACGATGATGCCGCCCGGAATCGAGCTCTTGGGTGTAAAGCCCTGCGAGTCGATGGCCGAGGCCCTGGCGGGCGCCGATGTGATCGTGATGCTGCGCATTCAACAAGAGCGGCTGGACGGGCCGCTCTTCCCGGGCGTTCGGGAATACGCGCGAACCTTCGGGCTCACGCAGGAGAAGCTCACCCTGGCCAGTCCCGATGCGATCGTGCTCCACCCGGGACCCCTCAACCGGGGGGTCGAGATCGCGACGGAGGTTGCCGACGCAGAACCCTCGCGCATCCTCGATCAGGTCACAAACGGCGTCGCGGTACGGATGGCCGTGCTCTATCTCGTGACCGGAGCGGAGTGATGAGTCGGACGCGAATTCGCAGTGCGCGTGTGCTCGACCCCAGCACGGGTCGCGACGAGCTTCTGAGCCTGGACATGGAGGGAGGTCGCATCGTCGCGCTCGGTCCCGATCCCGAAGGCGTTCCGGACGAGGTGATCGAGGCCGGCGAGCTCTGGCTCGCACCCGGTCTGGTGGACCTCCACACGCATCTGCGTGAGCCTGGGCAGGAATACAAGGAGGACATCGCGAGCGGGGCGCGAGCCGCCGCCAGAGGCGGTTTCACGACCATCTGTTGCATGGCCAACACCGACCCTGTGAACGACAACACAGCGGTCACGGCGTTTATCCGGCAGCGTGCGCGCGAGGTAGCCGCCGTCCGAGTGCAGGTGATCGCGGCCGCTACGCGCGGGCTGCGCGGCGAGATTATGTCCGAGATGGCGAGCCTGGCCGAGGCCGGTGCCGTGGCCTTCTCGGACGATGGCTCGGTCATTATGGACGCCTCCGTCATGAGACGGGTGCTCGAGTACGCGCGGGGCGTAGGTCGGCCCGTGATCGCACACTGCGAGGACGTGAACCTGCGAGGTTCCGGCCTGGTGCATGAGGGGCCGCACGCGACCTGCTCGGGTCTGCCCGGATCGCCGGGCGAGGCCGAGACCGTGATGGTGGCGCGAGACCTGGAGCTGGCGCGCCTGACCGGGGCCCACCTCCACATCGCACACGTCTCGGCCGCACGCTCGGTCGAGCTGATCCGCGAGGCGAAGGCGGGAGGGGTGAGGGTAACGGCTGAGGTCACCCCCCATCACCTGAGCCTGACCGACGAGGCCACGGGTGGCTACGACACCAACACGAAGATGGCGCCGCCCCTGCGCACGGCGCGGGACCGTGAGGCACTGCGCGACGGGCTGGCCGACGGAACGATCGATTGCCTGGCCACGGATCACGCGCCCCATGCCGCGTTCGAGAAGGACGTCGAGTACTCGCGCGCGCCCTTCGGCGTGGTCGGGCTTGAGACCGCGCTGCCGGTTCTGCTGGAGCTGGTACGCGAGGAGCGCCTCAGCCCGCTCGAAGCCATCAGTAGCCTCTCGACCCGCCCGGCGCGCGTGCTGGGCTTGCGCGCGGGCACGCTCGAGGTCGGAGCTCCGGCCGATCTGGTGCTGATCGATCCGGATCGGGTCTGGAAGGTGGAGCCCGCCACGCTCGTGTCGCGCTCCAAGAACTCCGCCTTCCTGGGCCACGAGCTTCGCGGTGCGGCCATCCGGACCTACGTGGCGGGCGAGCTCGTCTACAACGCCGATGGAGACGCCACCCGGTGAGCCCCGCCTCCACCTCAGCCTACCTCGTGCTGTCTGATGGCACGGTCTACCGCGGCGAGGCCTTCGGTGCCCGAGGTGAGGGCGAGGGCGAGGTGGTCTTCCATACTGCTATGACGGGCTACCAGGAGATCCTCACCGATCCGTCATACGCCGGGCAGATCGTGTGCATGACCTATCCCGAGATTGGGAATGTGGGGACCAATCCGCAGGACGAGGAATCGTGCGGCATCTTTCTACGGGGGTTCGTGGTGCGCGAGCACGTGGACTTCCCCTCGTCCTGGCGCAGCCGGGAGTCGCTCCAGGCCTATCTTGAGCGCCACCATATCCCGGGAATTTCTGAGATCGACACGCGCGCCCTGGTGCGGCGAATTCGCACGCAGGGGGCCATGAACGGGGTCCTGGTACATGGCGAGGCGTCGCAGGAGGAGCTCGTGGCACGCGCACGGGCCCTGCCGTCGATGGCGGGGCGGAACCTGGTCGACGAGGTGACCTGCCGCGAGCCCTATCGCTGGGATCAGGGGCGCGACTGGGCACCCGACCCGGCCCCGATGCCGCGCTACCACGTCGTCGCCTATGACTTTGGCGTCAAGCGCAACATCCTCCGCAACCTGGTGAACGCTGGTTTCGAGGTTACGGTCGTTCCGGCCCATACCAGCGCCGAGGAGGCCCTGGCACTCCAGCCCGACGGCATCTTTCTTTCCAACGGGCCCGGGGACCCGGCGGCGGTCGAGTACGCCATCCCCAACGTGCGCAAGCTGGTCGGGAAGCGCCCGCTGTTCGGAATCTGCCTGGGCCACCAAATCCTGGGCCTGGCGCTCGGGGGGCGCACGAAGAAGCTTCGCTTTGGGCACCACGGAGCGAACCAGCCGGCCCAGGACCAGGCCACCGGACGTGTGCTCATCGTGTCCGAGAACCACGGCTTTGCGCTGGATGCGGACTCGCTGGCGTCCAACTCCGAGCTCGAGATCACCCATATCAACCTGAACGACCGGACTGTGGAGGGGCTGCGGCATCGCCGGCTGCCCTTGTTCTCGGTTCAGTACCACCCCGAGGCTTCGCCGGGTCCGCACGACGCCGCGCACCTCTTCTCGCGCTTCCGCAAGCTGATCGAGGGTCAGCGTGCCCAGGCGTGAGGATCTGCACAAGGTCCTGATAATCGGGTCGGGACCGATCGTGATCGGTCAGGCCTGCGAGTTCGACTATTCCGGGACACAGGCGTGCAAAGCGCTGCGCGAGGAGGACATCGAGGTCGTGCTCGTGAACTCGAACCCCGCCACGATCATGACGGACCCTGGCTTTGCCAGCCGCACCTACATCGAGCCGCTCAGGCTCGAGACCTTGAAGCGCATCCTGGAGAGGGAGCGCCCCGATGCGGTGCTGCCCACCGTGGGCGGACAGACGGCGCTCAACCTGGCTGTGGCCCTGGCGGAGAGCGGAACGCTCGATCGACTCGGGATCGAGCTCATTGGTGCCAAGCTCGGCCCCATCCAGATCGCGGAGGATCGATTGCGCTTCCGCGAAGCGATGCGGGGAATCGGCCTCGAGCTGCCTCGCTCGACTTACGTGCGCGGGCTGGCTGAAGGCGGCGCTGCGCTCGCGGAGATCGGATTGCCCGCGATCATTCGCCCCAGCTTTACGCTGGGAGGGTCGGGTGGGAGCTTGGCCGAGAGCGAGTCGCAGTTCCACGAGCTGCTGGAGTGGGGCCTGCGCCAATCGCCACGCGGAGAGGCGCTAGTGGAGGAGTCTGTGGCGGGCTGGAAGGAATTCGAGCTCGAGGTCATGCGGGACCGGGCCGACAACGTAGTCATCATCTGCTCGATCGAGAATTTCGATCCCATGGGCGTGCACACCGGCGACTCCATCACGGTGGCGCCCGTGCAGACCCTTACGGACAAGGAATATCAGCGCATGCGAGACGCCGCGATCGGCGTCATCCGCAAGGTCGGAGTTGATACCGGAGGCTCGAACATCCAGTTCGCTGTACACCCGGATACTGGCAAAATGATTGTGATCGAGATGAACCCGCGAGTCTCGCGTAGCTCCGCGCTGGCCAGCAAAGCCACCGGCTTTCCGATTGCCAAGATCGCCGCCAAGCTCGCCATCGGGTACACGCTGGATGAGATCCCCAATGATATTACCCGCGAGACCCCCGCCAGCTTCGAGCCTACGATCGATTACGTCGTGACCAAGATCCCGCGCTTCGCGTTCGAGAAATTTCCCGGGGCCGACAGCCGACTCGGGATCCAGATGAAGTCGGTGGGTGAGATCATGTCGATCGGCCGAACCTTCCGTGAGTCCTTGCAGAAGGGGATGCGGTCGCTCGAGATCGATCGTTACGGTTTCGACGCGAGCTCGCTTTCAGATGCACAGCTGCGCGAGCAACTGCGAGAGCCTGGCCCCGAGCGCTTGTGGCGGATCGGCGACGCCTTCCGACGCGGCTGGACGCTCGAGGAGATCCATGCGCAGAGCCGCGTCGACCCCTGGTTCCTCAACCAGATCCGCGAGCTCATCCGCGAGGATGAGGCGTTCGACGCCACGAGCGACTTGCGCAGGGCCAAGCGCAATGGCTTCTCGGATCGCCGCCTGGCCGAGCTATGCCAGGTCACGGAGGACGAGATCCGCCGCAGGCGCTTGGAGCAGGGGATCGTCCCCGTCTTCAAACGGGTAGATACCTGCGGGGCCGAGTTCAAGGCGCACACGCCCTATCTTTATTCCACCTATGAGCAGGAGTGCGAGGCACATCCGAGTGACCGCCCCAAGATCGTGATCCTGGGAGGGGGTCCGAACCGGATCGGCCAGGGCATCGAGTTCGACTACTGCTGCGTGCACGCCGTGATGGGCCTACGCCAGGACGGCTACGAGACCATCATGATCAACTGCAACCCGGAGACCGTCTCGACCGACTACGACACCGCCGATCGACTCTACTTCGAGCCCCTGACGCTCGAGGACGTTCTGGCGGTGGTCGAGTGCGAGCAGCCGCTGGGCGTGATCGTTCAGTTCGGGGGCCAGACGCCCTTGCGCCTGGCCGCGGCGCTGGAGCGCGCGGGCGTATCCATCCTCGGCACCTCGCCAGACGCGATTGATCGCGCGGAGGACCGTGAGCGCTTTGCGGATCTGATCGTGAAGCTCGGTCTGCGCCAGCCCAAGAACGGGACGGCCCGTAGCGTGGGGGCGGCACACAAGCTCGCACAGCGGATCGGCTATCCCGTGATGGTGCGGCCCTCCTACGTGCTGGGCGGGCGGGCGATGCAGATTGTGCACGGCCCGGACGCGCTCGAGGTCTATATGCGCGAGGCCGTGGCAGTGAGCCCGGAGCATCCGGTACTCGTGGATCGCTTCCTCGCGGACGCGATCGAGGTGGATGTGGACGCCATCTGCGATGGCCGCGTGGTGGTGATCGGCGGGATCATGGAGCACATCGAGGAGGCTGGGGTGCATTCGGGTGACTCCGCCTGCTCGCTGCCGCCCTATAGCCTTCCCCGCTACACCATCGAAGAGATTCGACGGGTCACGCGGATGCTCGCACTCGAGCTCGGCGTGCGCGGGCTCATGAACGTGCAGTTTGCCGTGGCGCGCGATCAAGTAAACGTGCTCGAGGTCAATCCGCGCGCTTCGCGCACCATCCCCTTCGTGTCCAAGGCCATTGGTCAGCCCCTGGCCCAGTTCGCGGCCCGGGTCATTGCGGGCAAGTCGTTGGCCGAGTTGGGATTCACCGCGGAGTCCGAGCCCGACCATATCTCCGTCAAGGAAGCGGTGTTCCCGTTCGTAAAGTTCCCCGGGGTGGACACCCTGCTGGGCCCCGAGATGAAGAGCACCGGCGAAGTCATGGGCATCGACCGCGAGTTCGGACGCGCCTACGCCAAGGCCCAGAGCGCGGCCGGCATGGGGCTGCCCGACTCCGGTGCTGTCTTGGTCTCGACGCGCGATGAGGACAAGGCGCGCATCGTCGAGCCCGTACGCGCACTGGCCGAGCTTGGATTTCGCATTCTGGCCACGCAGGGAACGGCACGCTACCTGAGCGAGCGCGGGATTCGCACGGAGACGGTCCACAAGGTGAGCGAGGGCCCCCGCAACACCGCGGAACTGCTCACGCGGGGAGAGGTAGACCTGGTCATTGTTACCACCCGCACGGGTGACCCCGAGGCCGTGCAGCACTCGATGGCCATGCGCCGCGCCGCGCTTGAGCACAGCGTGCCCTACTTCACTACGGTCGCGGGTGCGCGCGCCGCGGCTGCGGCGATCCGAGCCCAGCGCGCGGGGGACATCGAGCCCATCGCACTTCAGGACCTGTATCCAACCTAGTGTTCAGTTCCGGGAGTTCCGACGCAATTCTCACGCTCGAGGCGCCGCGCTCGCAAGGCGCGCGAGCGCGGCAAATCCGTAGCTTCGGCGAGCCAATGCAACGCCGGGAGCGTGGACGCGTCGGCCGCCGAGAATGCGAGCGAACTTCCGGATCAGGACACTAGCCATGTCTCGCTTTCGCGGCGCTGTCCAGGCGATCCGGGGCCCGTTTCAGTTCGCGACGCAGCACAGCGCGGAGCAACTGCAGCGAGCGCCCCAGCTGCGCGAGACGTTGCTGGCCGCACTCGAGCGTCCGTGTACGCTCCAGATCCCGCCGCTGGCCAAGCGTCGACTTGAGGCCGCAAGCGAGTGCATCGAGCGTGGGCCGTGGCCCCCCAGCCCAGAGGACCCGGCACTCCAACGGCTCGCGCCGTTGCTGGACGACGCCTACCCGCTGCGGGTACTGAGCGAGCCGAGCGAGCGCATTCCGGGAGTGGGGCCCAAGACGGCATCCGCGCTGGCTCGTAAGGAGATCAACAGCGTTGAGGACTTGCTCCTCTTTCTGCCTCGCTCCTACGAGGACCGGCGTGAGATCATCCCAATCGCCGAGGTACAGGTGGGACACCCAGCCTGCTTTCTGGGCACCGTCACACGTGTCGAAACGATTCCGCTGAGGAGTGGACGGCGCGTTCTCCAGGCCGTGCTGACCGACGGCACGGGGGCCGTGCAGCTCAAGTGGTTTCGTGGGCTGTCTCACTTCCAGGAGAGTGTGCGCCCGGGTGTGCGCCTGCTGGTCGCGGGCGAGGTGCGCCGTTACCGCTATGCCAAGGAGCTGCACCATCCCGAGATCGACGTATTGAGGGAGGATACGCCCGTTGAGAGCCTCTCGCGCATCGTACCCGCCTACTCGGCCGTGGAGGGAATCCCACCGAGGACGGTACGGCGATTGGTGGCAGCGGCCGTGAGCTACGCCGCGGATCTGGTGGATGCGTACCTGCCCGAAAGCCTCGTGCGCGAGCTCGATCTGCCCGACGTAGGCGAGTCTCTGCGCCAGGTGCATGGGCCGAGTACCGACCTCGACCCGGTGGAGCTGCGTGCGCGCCGCACGTCCTATCACGTTCGGCTCATCGCCGAGGAGCTGTTTCTGCTGCAGGCGGGTCTGCAGCTCCTGCGCTCGGCGCGGGTGCGCCATCCCACCAAGCCGCTGGCCGTGGAGCATCCGGCTCTGCGGCGCGCGATCACGGGTCTTCCGTTCGAGCTCACACCGGATCAGAAGCGCTCCTGGTCGGAGATCGCGGCCGACCTCGCGCGTCCGCATCCCATGAATCGCTTGCTCATCGGTGACGTGGGCACCGGCAAGACCGTGCTGGCCCTGCTGGGTGCGGTGGCGGCTCATCAGAGCGACGGGCTGACGGCAGTGCTGGCCCCCACCGAGATCCTGGCGGAGCAGCACTACCGAACCTTCCACACGCTGGCGAGTCCACTCGGCTTGCGCGTGGCGCTGCTCACTGGAAGCACACCCGCAGCCGAGCGCCGCTCGCTCTCGAGACAGCTCCAACTGGGAGAGGTTACGGTGGTGGTGGGCACGCACGCGCTTCTGAGTGGGTCGCTCGCTCTTCCTCGGCTAAGCTTCGTTGTCATCGACGAGCAGCATCGCTTCGGAGTCATGCAGCGCCAGCAGATCGGCCGCAAAGGAGACCATCCCCACATACTGGTGATGACGGCAACGCCGATTCCTCGAACGCTTGCGTTGACCGTGTTTGGGGATCTCGACCACTCCGTGCTTCGGGAGCGCCCTCCGGGTCGAACTCCTGTGGAGACACGGGTCGTTCCAGCCAGCGCCGGTGCACGGGTCCTATACGAGCTGCGCCGTACGCTTGCGCGCGGCGAGCAGGTTTATGTGGTGTATCCACTCGTTGAGGAATCCGAGTCACAGGACCTCAAGGACGCGACGAAGGGCTTCGGACGGCTGCAGAAGGCGCTGCCCGACGTTAGCATCGCGCTACTGCATGGACGCTTGGATGCGCGAGAGCGCAGGGCCGCGATGCAGCGTTTCACCGGCGGGCGCACGCAGGTGCTGGTGACCACGACTGTGATCGAGGTAGGCGTCGACGTTCCCAATGCGACATTGCTGATCGTGCAACACGCCGAGCGTTTCGGTCTGGCTCAGCTCCACCAGCTGCGCGGACGCGTCGGGCGGGGCACGCGTCGGGGGCTGGCGATCCTGATGAGTGATCCGCAGACCGAGGATGCGTCGCGCCGTCTCGCGATTCTCGAGTCCACCCAGAGTGGCTTTGAGATCGCAGAAGAGGATCTGCGCATCCGCGGGGCGGGCGAGTGGCTGGGGACGCGCCAGGCGGGACACCTGCCGGAGCTGCGTCTGGCCGATCTCGTGCGCCACGGAGAGCTCCTGCCCGTGGTGCGGCAAGCTGCGGTGCGTCTTTTGACGCCTGACCCGGGCCTGGCGCAGCACCCCGCGCTGCGGGCGGGCATCGAACGGCGCTGGGGCCGGCGGCTGGACCTGAGCGGTGTTGCGTGACCTCTCAGAGCCGCTTCGAGGGCTCGGGCTCGCGGTTTGCGAAAATCCGATTCCTCGAATATCCTCGCGCACTTAGATGACAGTGCCCAACCTGAAAACCCTCCCGATAGTGGCGCGGGCTCGTCCCTTGCGACTGCCCGAACACTGCCGGTCGACGGCCCGCCGCAGCGAAGTTGTGGAGAGGATGCGCCGCATGCTGCGTCGCCGGAAGCTCCACTCCGTCTGCGAAGAGGCGCGCTGTCCGAACCTGAACCACTGTTTCGGCCGCGGCACCGTCACGTTCATGCTGCTCGGCGACACCTGCACGCGAGCGTGTCGCTTCTGCAACGTGGCCACGGGTCGCGGCGCTCCGGTCGACCCGCATGAACCCCGGCAGGTGGCTGAGGCGGTCGCTGAGCTCGGCTTGAGCCACGTGGTCTTGACCAGCGTCAACCGAGACGACCTCCCGGACCAGGGCTCCGTGCAATTCGCACGTGCGGTCTCGGCGCTGCGCTCGACCTCTCCGGGCACTACGATCGAGGTGCTCACGCCTGATTTTCGGGGCGACCACGATGCCATGGACCGTGTTGTCGATGCCGGGCCTGACGTGTACAACCACAATTTGGAAACGGTGCCGCGCCTTTATCGACAGGTACGGCCAGGAGCCCGTTATTCGCGCTCCCTGGCCTTGCTCGATCACATCAAGAGCCGTTGCTCGAAGCTCCTCACCAAGTCGGGCCTGATGCTGGGTCTGGGCGAGAGGCGGGAGGAGGTCATCGAAGTCCTGCGCGCGCTTCGGGACGCCAGGGTGGATGCCCTGACCCTCGGGCAATACCTTCGGCCCTCGCTTCGCCATCTTCCCGTCGAGCGCTACCTGGAGCCCGCGGAGTTCGACGACCTGGGCAGGGAAGCCGAGGCGATGGGCTTCCTGCACGTGGCCAGCGGGCCGCTCGTGCGGAGCTCTTTCCATGCGGATACCGCTCTCGACATCCTGGGGGTGATGCGGGGGACCGAATGACGCGCTTCGAGAAGGTCGACCGCCTCCCACCTTACGTGCTCAGCATCGTTAACGAGCTCAAGCTCGAGGCGCGCCGAGCGGGCGAGGACGTCATCGACCTGGGCTTCGGCAACCCGGACCTCGCCACGGCGCCTCACATCGTCGATAAGCTGGTCGAGGTCGCGCAGGATCCCCGCAATCATCGCTATTCGGCGTCGCGGGGCCTTCCCAATCTGCGGCGGGCCATGGCGCGCTGGTACAAGCGGAAGTACGAGATCGAGCTCGATCCCGATACCGAGGTCATCTCCACCATCGGGGCCAAGGAAGGCTTGAGCCATTTCGTGCTCGCCCTGATCTCACGCGGCGATACGGTCCTGTGCCCAGATCCGTGCTACCCAATCCACGGCTTCTCGGTGGTCATAGCGGGCGGGGACCTGCAGTTGGTTCCGCTCCACCCGCTGGAGGATCTACTCGGCCGGCTGCATCAGGCGGTGGCGAGCGCCTGGCCACACCCGAAGCTCCTGATTGCGTCCTTTCCGCATAACCCCACGACGGCCTGCATCGACCTCCCGTTCATGACCCGGCTCGTGGAGTTCTGTCGTGAGTATGAGATCGCGCTCGTGCACGATCTGGCATACGCCGAGATCAGCTTCGACGGGTATCAGCCGCCGAGTGTGCTCCAGGTCCCCGGGGCGCGCGAGATCGCGATCGAGTTCACCTCGCTCTCCAAGTCGCACGCGATGGCCGGCTGGCGCGTGGGCTTCGCCGCCGGAAATCGCGAGATGGTGGCCGCCCTGGCCCGCGTGAAGAGCTACCTCGACTATGGAGTCTTTCAACCCATCCAGATCGCTGCCATCGTTGCGCTCGACGGACCACAGGATTGCGTTACTGACATCGTCGAGCACTATCGCGCGCGGCGCGACGCGCTGATCGATGGGCTCGGCTCGCCAGGTCCTGTCTGGAAGATCGAGAAGCCGCTGGCCACGATGTTCGTGTGGGCTCCGATTCCGGAGCCACTTCAGGCTATGGGATCGCTCGAGTTCTCCAAGGCACTACTCGAGCAGGCGAACGTTGCCGTATCTCCCGGCATTGGCTTCGGTCGCTCCGGAGAGGGGTACGTCCGTTTCGCACTGGTCGAGAACACCCACCGGGTTCGGCAGGCCGTGCGGAACATTCGCAGGTTTCTCCGCCATGCCTGAGCGGCCGGTGTACGTGGGGCTGCTGGGTCTCGGGACGATCGGTACCGGGGTCGTACGCCTGCTTCAAGCGCACGGCCCGCGCATCGATGAGCGGCTGGGCTTCCCGCTGCGTCTCAAGCGTATCGCGGACATCGAGCTCGAGCGGGACCGAGGCGTGCCACTCGACAGCTATGCATTGACCCAGGACTGGCACGAGGTGGTGGATGACCCGGAGGTCGAGCTCGTCATCGAGCTGATCGGTGGAGATGGGGTCGCGCGTTCCGCGGTACTCGCTGCGTTGAAGGCGGGCAAGAGTGTGGTGACGGCCAACAAGGCTCTGCTCGCTCATCACGGCCCCGAGATCTATGCCTGTGCCGAGACCTACGGCTCGGACATCGCTTTTGAGGCGAGCGTGGGCGGCACCATCCCCGTGCTGCGGGCCCTGCGGGAGGGCCTGTGTGCGGACCGGATCGATGCGCTGCACGGGATCGTGAACGGAACCTGCAACTTCATCCTCTCGGAAATGGAGGAGCGAGGCGAGACCTACGCAGCTTGTCTGAAGCGGGCGCAGGACCTCGGCTTCGCCGAGGCGGACCCCAGCTTCGACGTAAACGGAATGGACTCGACGCACAAGCTCTGCATCCTGCTCGGCCTGGCGTTCGGCCTGCATGTCTTGCCGGAGGCGATCCCGACCGACGGCATCGAGTGCGTCACTCCGCTCGACATCGAATATGCGGAGCGCGTGGGCTTCCGCATCAAGCTGATGGCCATCGCGAAGGAGCGAGATGGCGGCGTAGAGGCCTGGGTGAGCCCCACTATGATCCCGCGCGACAGTGTGCTGGGGCGCGTCGGTGGCGCTATGAACGCGATCGAGGTCCGCGGGAGCATGTCGGGACCTACTCTCTACTACGGTGCCGGTGCGGGATCTCTTCCCACCGCCAGCGCGATCGTGGCTGACTTGATGGAGCTCGCGCGTGCGGGTCGCTGTGGCGTGAAGCGCCGCGTGCCCCCGCTGGGCACCCCCGTGCTGCGCGAAATACCGCTGCGCCGGAAGGAGGATCTGGAAGGCGAGTACTATCTCCGCTTTAGCGCGCTCGATCGGCCCGGTGTGTTGTCGCACATCGCCGGCGCGCTGGGGGAGCACGGGATTAGCATTGCCTCGCTGCTTCAGCTGGAAAGGCACGCGTCCGAGGCGGTGCCCGTGGTGATGATGACTCACCCTGCCAAGGACGCTGCGCTGCGCGCCGCGTTAGCGGAGATCTCACACATGGGTGACGTGCTGGCGCCGACGCAGGTGATCCCCGTGGAGAGGGAGATCTGAAAGTGGAGGTGCGTGAGGGTGTAGGCGGCTTCCGGGCCTGGTTCGAGTGCTTCGGCGGCTGCTCTGGGCGCTGGCCCCTGACCGAGATCATCTATCACTGTCCGCAGTGCGAGGGCCTGCTCACGGTTCAGCACGATACGGAGCGCCTGCGCCGGACGTCACCCGCGGACTGGAAAAAATGCTTCCAGAAACGGGGGCACACCACGAGTTGGCCCTATGGAAGCGGCGTGTGGGGCAGGCGGGAGATGGTCTGCCCGATCGTGGACGACGACAACATCGTCTCCATGTACGAGGGCAACACGAACCTGTTTTGGGCCAAGCGCCTGGGGCGGCAGCTTGGTGTCGAGGACCTGTGGCTGAAGCTGTGTGGAAACACGCACACCGGCAGCTTTAAGGATCTGGGCATGACGGTGCTGGTCTCCGTGGTCAACCAGATGCGGCAAACGGGTCAGACGGTGCCCGCGGTGGCGTGTGCCTCCACCGGAGACACCTCCGCCGCCCTGGCCGCGTACGCCGCGTATGCGGGGATCCCGGCTATCGTGCTCTTGCCCAAGGACAAGGTCTCGAGCGCCCAGCTGGTGCAGCCGGTCGCCAATGGCGCGATTACGCTGGCCCTGGAGACGGATTTCGACGGCTGTATGGCGATCGTGAAAAGGATTGCGGAGAAGGATGGAATCTACCTGGCCAACTCGATGAACTCACTGCGCGTCGAAGGGCAGAAGACCGTCGGCATGGAGATCGTGGAGCAGTTCGACTGGGAGGTTCCGGAGTGGATCATCATCCCCGGAGGCAACCTCGGCAACGTGTCCGCGTTGGGCAAGGGGCTGCTCGATTTCTACGAGCTCGGCATGATCGATCGTCTACCGCGCATCGTATGCGCGCAGGCGCAGCGCGCGAACCCGCTCTACCTGAGCTATCTCACCGACTTCGAGAAGTTCGACCCCATCCAGGCACAGCCCACGCTGGCCAGCGCCATCCAGATCGGGAATCCCGTGTCGCTGGCCAAAGCCGTGGAGACCCTCAAGCGCTTCAACGGCATCGTGGAGCAGGCCAGCGAGCAGGAGCTTGTAGATGCGACGGCCCGCGCCGACCGGACGGGCCTCTTCATCTGCCCGCACACAGGTGTGGCGCTAGCGGTCCTGGAGAAGCTCCTGGCGCGGGGCGTGATCTCCAGGCAGGATCGCGTGGTGGTGATCTCCACCGCACACGGGCTTAAATTCACGGATTTCAAAATCCAGTACCACAAGGGGGTGCTGGACGATATCCACTCGTCTCGGGCCAACCCTGAGATCGTGCTCCCCGCGAGGTACGAGCGCGTCCGGGATGAGATGTTTCGGCAGATCGACGCCCGTTTCGGAAGCCGGAACGGGTCGAAGACGGAAGGGGGATAAGGCGGATGGCGATGGATCGGAACCTGGCCCTGGAGCTGGTGCGAGCGACGGAGGCGGCGGCCCTGGCCGCTACGCGTCTGATGGGGCGCGGGGACGAGCATGCGGCCGACCAGGCCGCTGTGGACGCGATGCGCGCTGCCCTGAACCGTATCGAGATGGACGCCATCGTCGTTATCGGGGAGGGCGAGCGCGATGAGGCCCCCATGCTCTTCATCGGCGAGAAGGTCGGTACCGGAAACGGTCCCAAGATCGAGATCGCGCTCGATCCCCTGGAGGGGACGACCATCTGTGCTACGGGCGGGGCCAATGCGCTGGCGGTGATCGCCGCGGCCGAGGAGAAGGGCTTCCTTCACGCCCCCGACACTTATATGGACAAGATCGCCGTAGGGCCCGCTGCCCAGGGCGTGATCGACATCGATCTCTCGCCGACCGAGAACCTCAAGGCCATCGCCCAGGCCATGTCGGTGCCGGTTGAGGATCTGACGGTTGTGATCCTGGATCGGCCCAGACACGAGAAGCTGATCGAGGAGGTGCGCAAGGCGGGTGCGCGTATCAAGTTGATCCAGGACGGCGATGTCTCGGCGGCCATCGCCACCTGCAGTCGCGACAACCAGGTGGATGTGCTGCTGGGCATCGGGGGGGCTCCGGAGGGCGTGATCGCCGCCGCAGCACTACGCTGCGTCGGGGGCGAGATCCAGGGCCGACTCAAGCCACGTCACCAGGGAGAGATCGACCGTGCGCGGGCAATGGGGATCCAGGACATTGATGCCAAGCTCAACATGTCGGATCTGGCCACCGGGGACGTCATGTTCGCCGCCACCGGTGTGACCGGTGGAGACTTTCTGAAGGGGGTTCGCTTCCGCGCGCAGGGGGCGCTCACTCAGTCGGTGGTGATGCGAAGTCAGACCGGGACCCTGCGCTACATCGACGCGGAGCACAACTTCCGACGGAAACGCCTCCAGGACCTCTAGCAACGTGTTTACGGGCATAGTCGAAGACCGAGGCTCGATTACTCGGATCGAGTCCGTGGGCGAGGTCGTGGAGCTTGAGATCGAGGTGCGGGAGGGGCTGGCAGGGGAGGTCAAGGTGGGTGACAGCATTGCGCTCAACGGCTGCTGCCTGACCGTGACCTCCACCGGGGGGGGGCATGTCTGCTTTCAGGCGGTTCCTGAGACCCTGGAGCGCACGGCTCTGGGAACGAGGAAGGTCGGGGATCGGGTGAACGTCGAGCGGGCGCTGCGAGCGGACGCCCGTCTGGATGGACATATCGTCCAGGGGCACGTGGACGGGACGGGCGTCGTGGAAGAGATTCGGCGGGTGGGGGACGACGTTCGTCTGCGCATTCGTTGTGGCTCGGAGGTCGGACGCTTACTCGTTCCGAAGGGGTCGGTCGCTGTGGACGGCGTCTCCCTCACCGTGATCGACCCCGATACAGATTCCTTCTGGGTGACCCTCATCCCCCACACACTGAGCGTGACGACGCTCGGGAAGCTGCGCCCGGGGGATGCCGTCAACCTCGAGGGGGACGTGCTCGGGAAGTACGTTCAGCGCTATCTCGAGCGGCTGCGGGACTAGCGGGTCCCGGCGCAAGGTGGCTTGCGCCACCCGCACTCCGCTCGGCGCTGCCTCGCTGCGCGCGCCCCTGGGGCGTCGCTTGCACGGGGGGCTTGAAGCAGGGCTGTACGGCGACCGGGTGAGAAATCCAGGCTTGCGGGTCCCGGCGCAAGGCGCCCTGGGTCGCTTCGGGCGCTGCTGCGCAGCCTCTGGGGCAGCGCTTGCAGGGGCTTGGAGAGGGCTCTGAATTGCGGCGGGCTTTGCCTGCGCCCCGGCCCCGGGCGCTGTTTGACCGCGGGGACCGATGATGACAGACTGAATCCGTACCACCCTGCCGAAGCGGGAATTTTTGCGGTTGCGCAGGAGTCAGGAGTCTGAGCATGGGCGTGTTGGGTAGAGGATTCGGGAGTACGTCATGAAAGAGCTGGTCGAGATGATCGTGAAGGCCATGGTGGACCAGCCGGAAGCGGTGCAGATCTCGGAGGTAAAGGGCAACCACGCGCATGTGATCGAGCTGAACGTCGCAAAAGAGGATCTCGGCAAGGTGATCGGGAAGGGCGGAGCCCACGCGTCCGCCATTCGTACCATCCTGGCCGCAGCCAGCGGGAAGGAGAACAAGCGGTACATCCTCGAGATCGTCGAACACTGAACCGGGACGCCTCCGGGACCGTCAGCGAGCGGCTGCTTCGAGCGCTCGCTGCGGCGCCGGGGTCACAGCCCCCACGCCCGGAAGATGCGACGACTGTTGCCCTGTGGGTCTCTCGTGAGGGGTTCCTGAGCTCGCTGGCCGCACACCCGTCTCCCCGCCAGCTGGGAGAGCGGGTCTGGGAACTCAGCGAGCCATGGATCGGTGCGGTCGCGAGTCTCGTGGACGATCCTGCGGTTCTGCTGTGGGAGTTGCCTGACTGGGCGGCCCTGCTCGACCGGCACTCGGCGGTCCAGGTGGAGCCCGACGCCGGCGACACCAGGGTGCTCTGGAACAACGTCCCCGGCCTGGCCGTGGACGCCCGAGAGTGCCTGCTGCGCCTGGGGGCCCTGTGGGGACTGCTCTCCTATGGCTCAGCGGCAGCACCGTTCGGCGTACATCACACCCGCTGCAGGGCGCGTGGGGACGACGACTGCCTTTTCCTGGTGGAGAACCTCGGCCCTTGTGAGGACCCGATCCACGCGGCGATGCTGCGCGAGGCCTCGATCATGGCGGGGAAGCTCGGCGCGCAGGAAGTCTTCGTGCGTCGGCTGAGCAAATTCTCGGCCCGGCACGCGCCGTTCCCCGACGTACGCGAGATGCGCGCGGTTCGCCGGTTCATGGAAGAGGTCGAGGACATCATCCTCATCTTCGACCGCAATCTCTGGCTGCTGGATGCGAACCGCGCGGCCATCCGTTTTTCGGGTATGGACCTCAACGAGATGAGAGGGCTCTCCGCGCGGGACCTGCTGGACCCCGAGTCGTTCGAGGCCATCCAGCGGAGGCTGCCCAAGCTCTTCGAGCGGGGCTCGTTGAGCGGTCTGCAGATCAAGGGACGAACCCGAAACGGCTACGTTCCGCTGGAGATTTCGGCGCGTGTGGCGCACAACGGCGAGAGCGTGGTTTGCATCGCTCACGACGTTAGCCGGCACCTTCAGCTCGAGCGAGAGCTCGCGGACCGCAATCAGCAGCTTCAGGAGCAGAACAAGCGCATCTCGGAGGCAGGGCTCCTCAAGTCGGAGTTCCTGGCCAACGTGAGCCACGAGCTCACAACTCCGCTCACGTGTATCCGTGGCTTCGCGAAGTTGCTGCGGGGGGATCTTGAGGCGGAGATGGAGGGCGCGGAGGCACGCCTGCCTATAGAAAAGCGCTCCGAGTTCCTGCAAATCGTCCAGGAGGAAGCCCAGCGGATGGGAGAGCTCATCGTCGGGCTCCTGGAGCTCTCCAAGATCGAATCTGGCGTGGTTATCCTCGACCGAGCGCGCGTATCCCTAAATACGATCGTTCAGGAGTGCCTGATGGTGATGAAGCCGCGCCTGGACGAGCACACGATGCGGGTGGACTGCCAGCTGGAGCCGGGCTTGCCGCTGGCCTATCTCGATCCGGATCGCATGAAGCAAGTCGTGCTCAATCTGCTGGACAACGCGATCAAATTCAGTCCGAACGGGTCCGAGATCGGGGTCCGCACTCAGACCGGAGATGGCAGGCTCCAGCTCCGCGTCCGCAACCCCTCCTCCGAGCTGCAGGAGGGGGATTTGAGCCGCATCTTCGCGCGCTTCGTCCAGCGAGACGGGTCCTTCACGCGTCGGCACGGCGGGGTCGGTCTGGGCCTGGATCTGGTGCGGGCCATCGTTGAGCGGCATGAAGGCCGCGTCTGGGGTGAGTTTCCCGTTTCCGGACAGGTCGAGTTCATCGCCGAGATCCCGCTCAGCGAGCGCTGACCCACCCGCTTGAGATATCGGGCTCGCTAAGGATTCCGGCGGGACTGTTCCGATAAGTCCCCCCAGGAGGGCAGGAGGAGTACGGTGTCAGATACGATCCAGACGAAAAGAGAGTTCACGCCCCAGGAACACTACCAGCGGGGGCAGGCGCTCCTCGAGTCGGGACACGGCCCGGATGCGCTCGAGCACCTGAGCCGCGCATATCTCAGTGATCCGCAGAACGCAAGCTATCGCTCGGCCTATGCGCTTGCGCTTGCACGGGTTCGGCAGCAGTTCACGGGGGCCGTGGAGATCGCACGGGGCGCGATCCGCCAGGAGTTCTACAACCCCGAGCTGTATCTCAATCTCGCCCGCATCTACCTGGTCTTCGACTTCAAGGCCGAGGCGGTCCGCTTCCTGAAACGGGGTCTCATGGTCGATCCGGACAGTGCGACTCTCCAGGGTAGTCTGGCAGAGCTCGGGGTCCGGCGCCGGCCGCCCCTCCGATTCCTGCCTCGCACCCACCCGGCCAACCGGCTTCTGGGGCGCTTACAGGCTCGTATCGCCGCCTGACCCGATCGGCAGTGCCTGCGCAGGACGCTTGACAAGCTTCCGACGACAGATAACATCCCGCGCCAGCTCTCATGGGAGGGACGATGGGAAGCGTTATCAAGAAGCGCCGCAAGAAGATGCGCAAGCACAAGCACAAGAAGCTGCGCGCCCGCAACCGCCATAAGCGGAAGCGCGGCAAGTAAGAAAACCCTCCCGGTACGCACCGATGCAACCCATCGGTGCGTTTTTTTTCGGCTTTTCGGTTGACACCCCCCAGGATGTATGGGTACTGTTTCCGGCAGCAGACTGTTGGAACTCTCTGTTTCCAATCACAAAATATCGGTGTTTGCGTAAAGTTCGATTTTCCGAGACCGATAGGAAATACACCCGGGTTCCAATATCGACCTGCTCGCGTCTGAGTCAGATCGCTGAAAGGTGGAAGGGCAACATGGCAGAGCACGGTCAGTCAGCAGAAAAAGGGGGGTGAGAGAGAATGGCAGTTCGAAAACGAAGAAAGGCCAGTCGCAAGAAGGCCACGACCAAGAAGGCCACGCGGCGCAAGAAGGCGACTCGTAAGAAGGCGACTCGCAAGAAGGCCACTCGCAAGAAGGCCGGGCGCAAGAAGGCCACTCGCAAGAAGGCGACTCGCAAGAAGGCGACTCGCAAGAAGGCCGGCCGGAAGAAGGCGAGAAGGAAGCGAAGGAAGAAGGCTTAACCAAGCCCGATTCCGGGTTTTCCCTGGAGCCCCCGTTGCCTGTTGTGCAACGGGGGCTTCTTCTTGGGAGGGGGCCACCAAGGGTGTTGACGGACCGCCCTCTGCGGCGTAGCTTGCCCCCTCCTAGGAGGGCCCGGAATGGCTCGAATCACCATTGAGGACTGCACGCGGCGGGTCGGTAACCGCTTCGGGCTGGTACTGATGGCGGCCGTGCGCGCCAAGCAGCTCAAGCGAGGGGCCCGTCCCCTGGTGAAGGCTGAGGGAAACCGGCACGTGGTGGTGGCCCTGCGTGAGATCGCGGCCGGCTATGTGAAGCCGGATAGCCCCCCCGAGGATTCCCAGGAGCAGGAGCCCCCCACGGCCTAGTGTCCTGTTCCTGAGGTTCCGACGCGGTTCTGGCGTCCGAGGCGCTGCGCTCGCAAGGCGCGCGGACGAGGCGAATCCGTAGCTTCGAAGAGCGCGTGCAACGCCGCGAGCGTGGCTGCAGCGGGCGTCGAGAATGCGACCGAACTTCTGGGCCAGGACACTAGCCCGGATTTCTCAGTGGGTTGCCGTAGCGAGGGCACCCATTTTGCGTCAGAGCGGGCCCAGCACGGGACGAGATGGCGTGCAATTGGCGGCCGCAGTAGGTCACCGGGTGAGATATCCAGGCTAGATCAGGGTGACGGGAATCGTGAAGGTGAAGCGCGAGCCTCGCCCGACCTCGCTCTCGAGCGAGATTGTGCCGCCGAGCTTAGCGATCAGTGCCTGAGTGAGCGTCAAGCCGAGCCCCACGCCTTGATGACGGCGGCGGGAGGATCGATCCACCTGAAAGAACTCATCAAACAGGTGGGATTGATCGCTGGGGGCAACCCCGATGCCGGTATCGCTCACTGTGCAGGTGAGCTGGGCGTCGTCCAGCGAGACCTCGAGCTTGATGCTCCCATTGCTGGTGAACTTGGCAGCATTGTCCAAGAGGTGAAAGAGGATCTGGCTGAGCTTCGCGAGATCGGTTCGGATCTTGGGCAGCGGCTTGGCGATCTTCTTTTCGAGGCTCACGTGCGGCTTGACCTGGTCTCGCACGTTGAAGATCGCCTCCTCAAGCACCTCCACGATGTTCACGTCCTGCAGCTCGATCCGCAGCTCGTCCTGCTGGACACGCCAAAGGTCGAGGATGTTCTGAAGCATTCGCGCCAGGTAGTTGCCTTCGTCCAGCGATGACCGTAGAGCCTCGCGGCCCGTCTCCGAGAGGTTCTCATGCTCGTCCGCAAGCACCGAGATCACCCGCTCGATGATCTGGTTCAGGGGCGCCCGCAGCTCGAGGGCCATCCGCTCGACCAGTCCCCGTCTGAGCTCCTGCTGGTGCAGGAAGGTCTGCTCCTGCTGGATCCTCTCGACCTCCTTCTCTAGCAGCTGCTCGCTTAGCTGCATTAGCTCCTCCGAGGAGTCAGCCTGCTCGGCGGTGGATTCGGAGACGGCGTGGTGGTCGAGCACGAGCCCGATCTGGCGCAGGATCGACTCAATCTCCGCGTTGCGGATGCGAGGCCAGGGCCCCGGGCAGCCGATGATAGCGACCCCGCGGATCGTGCCGGCGTGCTGCAGCGGGAAGCCGAATAATCCGCCCGCTGCCCTTGCCCAGACCCGCTGCGGCTCGCTGGGGCCGTCCCCCCTCACGGGACGCTCCGACTGCTCAATCCGCTTGCGGAACGCGGCTAGCTGCTCGCTGGCGAGCTGGGCGTCGCGTGCACAGGTGAACCCCGCCCAGCCATCGGGCTCCTCCCCATCGCAGCTGCGCCGATACACGAGCGCGAAGCCATCGAGCGTGGCGGCCAGGTGCCGCGCGCCGGTCGCCAGGGCTGTCTCCAACGCTTCGGGATCGGTGTAGACCGCGAGGATTTCCACGGTAGCGCCTGGCTAGTGTTCTGTTCCGGGAGTTCCGTCGCAGTTCTCGCGGCCGTGGCGCCGCGCGCGCAAGCCGCGCGAGCGAGGCGAATCCGTAGCTTCGGCGAGCGAGTGCAACGCCGCGGGCGCGGATGCATTGGTCGCCGGGAAGGCGAGCGAACTTCCGGAACAGGACACTAGAAGCGACGCTCCTCTTCGAGCTCGATGCTGCGCGGGCTATCCGCGGTCTCCTCGGTGTCAAAGGTATCGCCCTCGAGCGCTAGCTGATTGGCGAAGTCGTGTGGGTTGGAGGCTGCCTCACAGGCGGTAGCGAGCTTGATGGTGTTCGCGCGATACAGGTTCAGCAGGTGCTGGTCAAAGGTCTGCATCCCTAGTTCGCCTCCCTTGGCCATGAGGTCGGGGACTTCGATCGTGCGGTTCGGGTCCCGAATGCATTCCCGGATCATCCGCGTGGTACGCATCACCTCTACAGCGGGCACGCGCCCGGTACCGCTCTTGTTGGGTAAGAGGCGCAGGGAGATCACCGCTTCAATGTTGTCCGCGATGCGCTCTCGAACCTGGTTATGTTCCTCGGCCGGGAAGAAGCTGACCAAACGTCGCAGTGTCGTAACGACGTCGGACGTGTGTATGGACGAGAGCAGGCTATGTCCTGTCTCAGATGCCTTGAGCGCCGTATCGACCGTCTCGGCGTCACGGATCTCCCCGACCATGATCACATCCGGGTCCTGGCGCAGGGCAGCGCGCAGAGCGGCCGGAAAATCATGCGTGTCGGTGCCGACCTCGCGTTGCGTGATGATGGCGCGGTCGTGGTTGAAGATGAACTCGGCCGGGTCCTCGATCGTGATGATCTTGCACTTCCGGCTTCCGTTGATGTCCTGCAGCATCGCCGCCAGAGTGGTCGACTTGCCCTGGCCGGTTGCGCCCGTGATCAGCACCATTCCGCGCTGGATGGAGGACATCTCGCGCAGCACGGAAGGCAGATTCAGTTCTTCGAAGCTTCCGATGACCAGCGGGATCACACGCAGAACGATGTTGTAGTTGCGGCGCTCACGGGAAATGTTGACACGGAAGCGTCCCTCGCCAGGGATCTCATAGGCGAGGTCCATCTCCGGATGGTCGTCCAGTGAGTGGTAACGGCTGCCCTCGATCAGCAAATCTGCGATCGACCGCGTGTCGGCCGGCGTCAGGGACTTGTAGCGTAGCTCGACGAGCTCACCGTTGAAGCGGTAGAGCGGCAGGCACCCCGCCTGAAAATGGATGTCGGAGGCACCCTTCTCAAATCCCAAGCGGAGCAAACGATGAAGACGCTCGCGATCCATGATGGACTCCCAACCTCGCGCGTGGATCTGCCAGCAAAGGGCTTTCTGTTCTTCGGCGCGCAGGGGGACCGGCTTGATGGGCTTAGATCCTGGGCTTCCGTATACTGAGTGACGGTGAAAGCGCCCCTGTCCCTCCTGACCCTGGCTCTGCTGGTCCCGATTTCGGGTAGTGCGGACCCCGAATCCACAGTCGGTGATGCGGGCGAGGGGGTGCGGACGGCCCCGCGTTTGTCGGCTCCATCCCTGAATTTGGAACGTCTGTTGCGTCCTCCACGGGTAGCGGGGCCGCCTCCGGAAACACCCGGCGGCAAGGACCGCGAAAAGTGGAGCACCGAATTCAGTCGCCTCCGCACCGAGATTGCGGGTCTAGAGCAGCAGATCGCGCTGGCGCAAGAAGGCATTCGTGCGGCCGCGCCCGACGATTGGAGCTTCAGCCCCACCGGCGGCGGCATGCCCTCCGATCCCGAGGTGTTGCGCTTGCGTGCCCAGCTGCGACGGGACCGTCAGTCGCTCGAGGCCGCGCGCCAGCGTCTGCGCGATCTCGATGTGGAAGCCTCCCTGGCCGGGGTGCCCGACGACTGGATGCAGCCGCCCACGGCCCCGGCAGGTGACTGAGGAATCAAGACTCGCGCTTTGCGTCACTCCCTGACAGAACGCGCGCCTTGGGTCGCAGCTGCCGGCGTATGGTTGCCAATGTAGGCGTTTCATGATCGCTTGAGGGGCGGGATCTGGCATCGGTGTTGCTTTGCCCCCGCACATGGCCACCCGTTGGGCATGGTTGGGAAGGAGAGTTTTCTTCGGCGCGAGCATATTGCTCGCGCTCGCGGTCGTCGTGCCCCCCGCGCGACTGCATAGCCTGGACCTCGAGACCTCGCTCGCCGAGCACCTCGGCTTCCCCGTCCACATCGAGAGTGCACACTGGAGATGGGATCCCGGGCCCACTGTTGAGCTGCGGGATGCTGTGGCGTATCCGGGTGTTTTCCATGCGCTGCCGGTCGCGATCCGGGCTCGCAAGGTTTTTCTGCGGGGCATCCCCTCGCTCCTGGGGAATGAGTCGGGGGCGTACGGAGAGATCGAGCTCGCGGGCCTCGACCTCAGCCTGGGGCCGCTCGGGCTGCGCGAAGCGATGGTCAAGCTGAAGTCCCGCGCCAGCGGGCTGCACGTACAGGGACGGGCGTACGGCGCGCACGGTGGCTCGGTCGAGATCTCGGGTTCGCTGGGAGCAGCCGACCCCACACTGAATCCGCTGCGCGTGTACCTGGCGCAGCTTGACCTGCCCCTTCTGGAGCTGCTGCCGCCGCTGGCTGGGCTCGATCAGGGCCCCGTTCGCTTCAGCGGCGTGATCACGGTCGCGGGAGATCTCGAGCAGCGACAGGTATTCGACTTCGACCTCGATGGCGTGGGGCTCCGCCGGGAGAGCGGCGGCGACTGGCTCCAGACCAAGATTCGGGGTCGACTCGTCCGCCAGGATGGCCGCTTTCTGTCGGGCGAGGCGCTGCAGATCCGCAGTGAGGTGCGGGAGCTCGATGCGAGCCGAGGGCTGCGAGCGATGCACGGCGGGGTCGATCTCGAGCTAGCGCTCACCGGTGACGCTGAGTCGGGTCGGCTCGTGCTCGACGCGAATCTGGAGGAGCTGCGCCTGCGCCTGGCCAACTTGCTGGAGAAGCCTGCGGACTCGCCCGGGTCCGCCCATTACGAGGCCTACTGGGGACCCAAGGGTCGCCGCGGCTCGCTCGGAACCCTCGAGCTGGGAGGCCTGCGGCTGCGGCTCGATCGCACGATCTCCGGATCCAGCTCGACCTGGCGTCTACGTAGCCAGTCGCTGCCACTCGCCGAGCTGCGCGCCTATGTACCCGCTCTACATGTGCTGCCCGAAAGCGTGCAGGGCCAGCTGACACTCGATCTCGTCTGGCGCCCCGAACGCGGACTAGCGGGAGAGGTAACTCTGCACGATATCAAGCTGGAGCTGGGATCGCGTTCGATCAAGATCCCGTCGGGGCGCATCGACCTGACTCCTGACGCGGCCCACTTCCAGGCGCCGCAGCTCGTGCTGGCGGGCCAGTCCATGAGCGTTGACGGCACGCTCGAGTGGTTGCCCGCCACGGGTCGAACGCACATTAGTGTCACCTTGGGCGCCGATGATCTGGACCTCGAACCGATCATGGACCTCACGGCGTCGCTCTGGGCACGGGGTGGGCATGACTCCACACCCGACACGAGCGAGGACATCGCCGTCGCGGTCGTACAGGCCCTGCGCGCACGACCGCGCCTGCTGGCGCGTCTTCAGATCAATCCGGCGATCCTGGAGGTTGGCCACATCACCGGCTTCGGACTCGACGCGACGCATGTGCGCTACCGGCTGGAGCTGGTGGATCGGGTTCTGCGCTTGGAGGAGGGGGGGCGGTCCTCGCGGATCCCCGAGCACCGATACGCGCTGGACCTCCAGTCCTGGCTGCCCAAACTCACCTCGAACTGATCGGGTAGCGGAGAGCCAGGCTCTCACCTGCGCGCGGGGTGCCGACCTTCTGCCGCGCCTGGATCTCTGGCACGTATGTAAGTAAAGGTGCGTTGCTGGCGGAGCCGGCGCGAAAGACTTTGCGCGCTTTGCGTTGAGGCGCATGCTTCCGTCGACGTGTGACGCTCGGTTACGACCGGAGCTGCGTATGTATTGCCGGCGGCACACCTCCTGCAGAGCTGACGGACCATGTTTTCAACTGGTCCATATGGAGTCGCCCAGCTCGGAGTCCTGCTGCTGCTGAGCGGTTGCCAGACTCTGGCAAGCTCCCCCCCTAGGGTTCCGGCCGCAGAGCTTGCCCCCGCTGCCCACACGCTCACGTTGATCGTGTCCGAGCTCCAGATGCATCTGCACGACGACACCTACCGTACGACCCGGGCCATCACGGCCGATGGCCGGAACGTGTTCGCCATGGCGGACTGGCGCATTCAGCGCGCCCAGGAGCTCCGTGCGCTGAAGCACGAGCAGTGGGAGAACGTGGATATCGTCCTGGAGTACGCGCGGGCCCGGGCACTGGAGCGCCTGCGTCGCTATACCCAGGCCGAGCGAGCCTACGAGGCGGTTGCCAACGCCGGCTCGCTGCTGGCGGAGCCGGCAGCTGCGGCTGCGGACGTCATGCGGCGGTTCGCCCGCTACGCCGGGGGCTCCACGGAGCCCATTAGCGCAGCGGATGACGAGCTTGCCTTCCTGAACGGCCGTCTCGAAAAGTGGCGGGATCTGGCCTGGGACTACCGCGCTACGTCCTACGAAGTCCTGGCCCTCGAAGAGGCAGAAGCCTGGGAGATGCTGCGCGTAGACTGGCTGAAGCGAAACCGGAGCATCAGCCAGGCCATCGGAGCCTGTCGGCGCCTGGTGGAGCGAAACCACGAGTCGAAGCTCTACGCCCAACACCTGATTCGACTCGGCGATCTGTACGCGGACGCAGCGCGACGCGTGCACCTCGTCTCCCGCGCGAAGCTCGCACCCTTCGATGCGAACCGGTACGAAACGCTGCTCGACCAGGCGTTTTCCGCTTACGAGCTTGCCGGTGAGGAGCGCAAGCCAGGACCGCGACGCGAGGCGCAGTTGAAGATCGAGGCATTGCTCGCAGTTCACCAGGGGACCTTCGGTCATGCTCAATAAGCAGGAAGAGGTGATCCGAGTGGGTGTATGGGTGGTCGTGGTGGCCGCGGCGGTTGGCCTGATTGTTCTGCTGCTGGCTCGCAGCGCCCGTTCCCAGGAGCTGTCCCAGCCTGAGGACCTGGCGCGGTGGCTCGTCTCGGACACACCGCCGAGCGCCGCGGAGAGACTCGACGAAGCCGAATCCCTGCTGCGTAAAGATCGCCGCCGGCGGATCACCTCGATCCACCTCGCCGTTGTCGAGGTGGCCTGGCAGGTATTCGCTCAAGCGTCACCCGGGCGCCTGCTTAAGAGCGGCCGCAACATGCTTCGCCAGCTTCGAGATTGGGGGCGCCGCTCGGCCGCCGAGGAGCGCGCACTGGATCTGATCGAGGCCGAGGTCCGAGCCGGGTCGGAGGATCCCGGGCTGCTCGCGCTCTACACACGGCTGCGCGAGCGCGAAGATCGGGAACGAGTGAAGCGTTGCTTGGAGGAAGGGGAGCGAGCACTGGCCCGCGGCGACCTGCGATTGGCACGGCGTCGGCTCGAGCGGGCCCACGCCATCAACCCGGACTCCGAGCGTATCCAGTCCGCCTTGCAGGCCCTCCACGCAGCGCTCGCTGCCGCCCCTGCCACCCAGGCCAACCCGCGCACGGAAGAGCTCGAAGCCTGGGAGGCTTCTCTCGGTGCGGCTCTGCTGCTGGAACGCTACGACTCGGCGCTCGACCTGGGTGCGCCTCGCCCGGACGCGGAGCTGGCGCAAGCCGTTGCACAGTATCTCTCGGGCGCAAGCGGCCCGGCGCTCGAGGCGATGCAGCGACTGAGCGAACTCCGCGGCCCTACCGGAGAGCTGGCACGACGTTGGCTGCGGGACCCGACGCGCAACCCCCGGGCGACGGCCCAGCCGATGAAGCGTCTGATGCGGTCGTTCCTGGAGGCTGGCTCTGGACCGGTGGGCTCCCGTGAGCGCGGCAAACCGCTGCGGCGCGGAGCTATGGACTCCCTCGATTTGGCCCTGTCGATTCCGGAACGGCTTTCTCGGGGGTCGCGAGCCGTACGTTCAGAGCTACGCAACGTCGCGCGACGCTCTCTCCGCCTGGCTCCGGACCGCCCATATGCGGGGTTGCCTCGGGCCTGGGAGGATGGACATCTGGTCCTGCCAGCCGCGCGTACGCGCTATACCCCGATCACCGCACGGCCGGTCCTCGTGAGTCGGGCTGCGTTCGAGGTGGCGGCCGGCGAGTACGCCAGTGTGCTGGCGGCAGATCTCGGCGACTCCGAGGCGATCTGGCTCGCGCCTCAACACGCGCAGCTAGGCCCGGATATGCAAGAGCTGCCCGCAGACCGCGCACGGGCTCTGCTGGGGGGGCTGGCGACGGGCATCGAGCGTAGAAAGCTCCACTCTCGCTCACACGGTGCGGCCGTGGTGCTCGAACGGATTCGGCGCATCGACCGTGCCCTGCACGAGGGCGCGGGCCTGGCTCTGAAGGCCTGGTCGAACCCGAAGGAATCCATGGGCAAGGCCCTGAAGCGCTCCCTCGTCAAAGGACGCACGGCCACACTCGCCTCGGTGCAGGTCAAGCGCCGCAAGCGGGCCTTGAACATAGAGAAGTCCTGGCGCGGGCCGGCGTTCTCCTGTCCGAAGCGCACCGTCTGCGTTGATCGTACGCGTTCGATCGGAGCGTCCGTCTATGGCCGGCTCGATCTCTCCGCCGATGCGCGGCTGGGTGCACGCACGTCCTTCCTCAATGCCAGGCTCGGGTTCGAGCTGAGCCGATCCGGCCCGCAGGGCACACTCGTGCTGCCCCTGGCGGCGTGGCTGGGTCTGTCGAATTGGCTACCCGTCGAAGCCTACATCGAGATCGGTCTTGGCGGCATCTCGGGTGGCCCGCGTTTCGTGCGGCCCCAGGACCGGCAGCACGCCTCGATTCTGCCGGGGCTCAATCCTAGCTAGGAACTGTCTACACGAGCTCGCGCAGCGCGTCGAGGAAACGATCGACCACTTCCATACGCGCGTTCTCTCCCATCAAACCCACCCGCCAGATCCGTCCCGCCAGCTTGCCCAGACCTGGACCGACCTCGATTCCATAGCGTGTGAGCAGGCTGCGACGCACGCGGGCCTCATCCTCGAAGGGCGGGATCACCGCATTCAGCATGGGGAGTCGGTAGGCGGGCTGCACCAGCATTTGAAAGCCGAGCTTCCCCAGACCTTCGACCAGATGCTGGTGCACGCTCCGGTGGCGAGCGAAGCGGGCCTCGAGGCCCTCCTCAAGGACGATCTGTAGCGCGGTGTGAAGTGCGTAGATCATGTTCACCGGGGCGGTGTGGTGGTAGACGCGCTCCTCGCCGAAGTAGCGCCCGATCAGGCTCAGGTCCAGGTACCAGCTCTGAACAGGTTTAGCACGACGCTCGATCCGCTCGAGCGCACGTGGGCCGAGCGCTATCGGTGAAAGTCCAGGTGGACACGACAGGCATTTCTGAGTGCCCGAGTAGGCCGCGTCGATGGCCCAGCTATCGAAGCTCACATCCATTCCGGAGAGCGACGTCACGCAGTCGAGCACGACCAGGGCGCCGGCTTCGCGCGCCGCGTGCGCGATCTCCCGAACGGGCTGGGCCACACCGGTGGATGTCTCGGCGTGGACTAGCGCCACCAGATCCGGCTGGTGGGCGCGGATTGCTTCAATGAATCGGTCTTCGGGAACGGCCTTGCCCATCTCGGCCTCGACTCGCAGCGAGCGTCCTCCGGCTCGCTCGACGATGGAGACCATGCGCTCTCCGAACACCCCTTGAACCGCGACCAGCGCCGTGTCGCCTGGCTCGATCAGATTGACGAGGCAGGCTTCCATACCGGCGCTGCCGGTGCCCGAGATGGGCAGCGTGAGTCCCGAGTGCGTCCGGAAGAGCTGCTTCAGCATCTCCTGAACGTCGTCGAGGAGCGAGAGGAAGACGGGGTCCAGGTGGCCGATCACGGGCTGCTTCAGCGCGTGAAGCACGCGCTCGTGGACGTTGCTCGGACCGGGACCCAGCAGCAGCCGCTCGGGGATCTGCAGATCCTGCATAGCTTCCTCTGGCTGATGACAGCGCGATTATACTGGTGGGGTATCGAGACTGAAATCAGCGCCCCGGGCTCGGGTCCCAGCCGGGTCGCGGAGTGGGGAGGATGCGATGGACTGTCTCTTCTGCAAGATCTCTGAGGGTGTCATCCCGGCCAAGATTGTCTTCGAGAACGAACGCATCGTGGCGTTCGATGACATCAATCCTCAGGCGCCAACCCATATTCAGATCATTCCGCGCAAGCACATCGCGACCGTGCTGGAGGTGGCTGCGGAAGACCGAGAGCTGATAGGTGAGATCATCCAGACGGCCGCAGCCCTGGCACGGGAACGCGGAGTGGCAGACGACGGCTTCCGGCTGGTTGTGAATACCAATCCCGCCGCCGGGCAGAGCGTCTACCACCTCCACGTTCATCTGATCGGAGGTCGCAGTCTCGGCTGGCCGCCCGGCTAAGGTCGGGCTAATCTCCGCAGACCCAATCGAGGTTCGTTTGCTCCGCTTAGGCTTGCTCATCCTCATCGGGATCGCCGCCGTAGTCTGGGTGGAACCCAGATGGCAGCCGGACGAGCGCGTGCTGACCCTCAGATTGCGAGAAGGCGATGAGATCGTTGGTCTGCTGCGCGAGCGTGCCCGGAACCTGGGTCAACGGGCTGTTCGGGCGGTGAGCGAGCAGACCAGCCCACCCGCTGTAGGAGCCGGCGTGCCGCTGGGATCGGTCGACGCGCTCACGCGTGGCGATCGCGAAGCGCTCAACCGCTTGATCGAGGAGAAGATCCGGGAGAACGAGCGTGGTAAGACAGCGGGAGCAAATTGAGAAGGACGAGGAGCGGCGACTAGCACCCTGGGCCTGCCTGTCGCGGGATTCACTTGGACGCCTCCACGCTGAGGCTCCACACTCCTATCGCACAGCGTTCCAGCGTGACCGCGACCGCGTGCTCCACTCCACCGCCTTTCGGCGCCTTCAGTACAAGACCCAGGTCTTCGTGTACCACGAGGGCGATCACTTTCGCAGCCGGCTCACCCACACGCTCGAAGTGGCCCAAATTGCCCGTACCATCGCGCGCGCGCTGGGTGTCAACGAGGATCTCACCGAGGCCATCGTGCTGGCCCATGATCTGGGCCACACACCCTTTGGACACTCGGGCCAGCAGGCTCTGCATCGCCTGCTTTCGAAGCAGGGCGGCTTTGAGCACAACCGCCAGAGCCTGCGCATCGTCGATTTCCTCGAGCTACGCTCGAACCGTTATCGTGGGTTGAACCTGACCTACGAAACGCGGGTCGGCCTGCTCAAGCACGGCTCGGAGTTTCCCCGCTATGCCCATCCGCTGCCGTTACCCGAACTGCGCACCTGGCCGAGCGTGGAGGCGCAGATCGCGAACCTCGCGGACGAGATCGCCTACCACAATCATGATATCGATGATGGTCTTCGCTCCAGCTTGCTCGAGTGGGATGCACTCTCGGATCTGGTGCTCTGGCGGCGTGCCTTGAATCACGTCCGAAAGCTGGAGGACGATAAGCCTCCCGGCGTCCGCCCCCGCGTGATCGCCACCTTGATCGACATACTGGCCTCGGATCTGATCGAGACCTCCGCCGCCCGGCTCCGCTCCCACGCCATCGGCTCCACGCTCGAGGTGCAGGAGGCTCCGGAGCCGATGGTCACCTTTTCCCCCGAGATGAGTGAGGGCACGCATGAGCTGGCGCAATTCCTTCACGAGAACCTGTATCGGCATCACCTGGTCGTACGCATGGCGGCCAAGGCCGAACGCATCCTGCAGGATCTGTGGACCGCATACACCCAGGATCCCCGCCAGCTCCCGCCCCAGGTTCTGCGCGAGGGGCAGGCTGAGGGGCACGAGCGGGCCATCGCGGACTACCTAGCCGGCATGACGGACCGCTTTGCCATGGATGAGCATCGCAAACTCTTCGACCCCCACGCGCATGTCTAACCGAACCCTAACGATGCCAGGCAGGCTCTGCCCGCCGCTAACCGGCTAGTACCCGTGGAGTTGAAGCTCGGGTCGCTGCGTGAGCGCGTCGCGCAAGATCTGCGGGAGAGGCTTCCCCCTGAAGACGCTCTCGCGAGCTGGTTGGAGGCGCTGGGAGCTGAGCTAGCCGACGTGTTGAGCGAGCTCCATGCGCACGAAATGGATGGCGTCCTGCAGGAGCTGGCTCACGCTGGAAGCGACGCGCTGCCGGTACTGCGTCGCCTCGAGGAGCGGGTTCCCGACAAGCAGATGCGGAAGCTGGTCCGCCGCAGCCTCCACCGCCTGAAGACGCGAGGGATCGATGTGGGCGAGAGCGCTCGCGGCGAGCGGCACAGTGTGATTACTCCGGTCGCGGAGCGGGCGGAGCTGGGCGTTGTCACGCCTCCCGATCCTCAGGGGCGCCAGGCGCTCTTGCTGCTGGTATCGGTGCGCGGAGGTACGAGGATCTACGAAATCCTCCTCTCCGACACCCAGGGAGTTTTGCACCTGGTACGGTTCGAGCTGCGCCGCCGCGAGGCCAGGAGCTTCATTGATCGACTGCAGAAGGAGCAGCAAGGACGCGTACTGCGCGCGGAGGGGGCTGCGGTGCGCGGGCTGGTGCGCCGGGCGCAGGCCGGTCGAGGCGGAGCTGCGACCTCGGGCGTCGATCCGCAACTGCTCGCGGAGCTGCTTGCTGGCGAGAGCGCGCCCACACCGGGCGAACGGGCTCGAGAGAAGCTGAGCGCGCAGGCTGCGCGGCTTGCGCAGGTGCAGGCGGAGGCGATTCTGCGCCGGCGCATGGAGGCGGGAGTGCTGGCCGCCTGGCCGTTCGCAGGGGATGCGATCGAGGAGGCCGTGCGTAGGTTGGCTGAGCTCGAGCGCAGCCCGCTCGTGCTCTCGGCCGTTCAAAAGGGCGAGCGTGTGTACCAGGTGCTGGCGGCGGCCGCCGAGCGCATTCTGGACGAGCCCACGCGTCAGCGCGTGGCGCAGCGCCTGGAGGAGGCGGCTGCCGGGCTGCTGGGGGGCGGGGACGAGGAGGGCGCCGCGGCAGCCCTGCGCACGGCGGAGATCATTCGCGACGCGTGTGCGCCGCTCGAGGTTGGCTATCTCCGCATGCTGTTGGAGCTCTCGTGCGGCCTGACCCGCCAGCAGCAGCGCCAGGAGGATGAGGGCAAGCTCATTCTGCCCGGCTGAGCTGGGGACTGATGGGATTCCGTATGGCAGCTTGTCTAACCTGATGCGGGCTTGGAGCCCCCGTGCCCGCGTAACCATGACCGGAAGGGAGGATGAGAGTGAGAAGACGAGGGAGATGGGAGAGCCGCAGCAAGCGGGGCTCGGGTCGTATCCTCGAGCGGCTGCGCGAGCTCAAAGCGCTCAGCCTGAGGGATGTTCGGGCTCTGGAGCGCCCTGAGGGCCTTCCCACCGAGATCGAGCTCGGGCAGGCGAAGCGTGATGGCAATCGATCGCTGGCGATCGTGGCGAGCCAGCGCGATGGCCTGGACCTGTTGGGCTGGGCGCACGTCGCGCTTCAGCAGTGCGAGGGCAACACCCCTGTGGGCGAGGTCATGCTGGCCGCGCCTCAGTTCGGTGCGCGCAGCCGTCGCGCGGCGCGCCGCGCCGCCACCTCCGGCCCAGTCATCAGGCTGGTGAGCGCACCCGCGCTGGCCGAAGTCCCCGAGGAGCTGCTGGTTCAGGAGACCTTCCCCGAGGCCTGCGAATCGGCTGCGCGGGGTGTCGATCCCAGGTCGGTTCTGGAACGCGTGCTGCGCGTGGTGGAGGGTGCGGCCGCCGTGACCTCGTGCGCGGGCTTGCGCAGCACGCCAACTGGTTATCTGCTCTACGTCAGGGGCCTTCCTACCCTGCAGATCACGCCCGAGGATGAGAACGCGGTGGTTACGTTTTTGGCGCCCGAGCGGCGGCGCGTCCACGTGGGGGAGGGAAACTTCCCCCGCTGGGGTGTGGAGCTGCATGAGGCGATCCTCCAGCTGGCCCAAGATCCCCGCCTGCTCACGGACGAGCTAATGGATCGGGAGCGCGCGGTCGAACGCATGGCGTCGGACAGCGGTTGCCGCGTGACGGGTCGTTGGCTGCCGTGGAGCGTGGATGGAGCGGACCCGGTTGACTGGGTTGGCGTGGACTCGAGCGGCCGGCCTGTGCTGGGTGTTGTCCGCAAGGCACCCACCCTGGCGGATGCCGCCGGCTGGATCGCGGCACTTCACGTGCTCGAGGACGAGCGCGCCCAGTGGGTGTTGGGGGCCGAGGGCGCGCCGCGCCTGCTGCTGCTCTCGGAGCGCGAGCACCCGCTGCTGCGGCCCGTGCTCTCCCGGGCCGGGCTCGAGCTGGAGGTCGTGGGCGTAAGCCCGGCGCTGCCTGCAGAGAGCGGGACGGGGTCGGAGCGCGAGCGACGCGGGCGGCGCAGGCCGCGCCGACGGCGGCGTGAACGGGGCGATGCTTGGTCTCGACAGACGCCGGCCGCGGACTCCGCGGCCCCATCCGAGCCCGGTGCAGAGGAGCCCGAGACCCCCGCGGAGAAGATGCCACTCGTTGCGGGCAAGCGTTCGCAGCAGGACGACAGCCCCGAGCGCGCCGACGAAGACGTGGTCGAGGCCTCCCCCGCGGCTGCGGAAGAAGCGGCTGCTTCCCAGGCATTGGAGCTTGAGACGAGCGCGGAGGCTCCGGAAGCTGAGGGCCCCTCCGAGACGGACGAAGCGGATGTCGCCGCCGAAGAGCCGGAGGAGCTCGAACCGAGTCCGGGCTCGGAGGCCGTGCAGCTGGAGATCGAAGCCACCCTGGCCGAAGAGCGCGAAGAGACCGGTGGGGAGGCTGGCGAGGCCATCGAGCCGGAGGTTCCGCGTCGACGCAACTCACGCGCGGCCATCGCCGTCCGGGATGATCCCGATTCCATCCTGGCGGCGCTGATTCTCTCCCGGGATCGTCGAAACCTGGTCGCCTTCTGGGTCTGCAGTCAAGAACGCTTAATGGACTTCCTCAAAGGTCGCGCGACTGATCTTCCCGAGAATGCGGACCTGCTCCTGGTTGGTTTCACGGCTCAGCCGATTCCGCAGGAGGTAATTAGTACGGTGGGGCTTTTCCGGGGTCGCGTGCAGTGGTTCGACCATCACGAGTGGCCGATCGAGGATGTGGAGCGGCTGCGGGACGCCATCGGTCGTGACTCGATCGTGTTCGAGCCGGGTACCTCCAGTCCGTTGGCGGCGGTTGTGCAGGTGACGGAGCGGCGCAGTCGTTTCACGGACAAGATGATCGACCTCGCAGGGCGGCGGATGTCTGAGAGCGACATGAATAAATGGGGCTACCGCCTGGCCGGTCTGCTGGAGCGGCTGGCCGGCAAGCAGGGCGAACACCGTTCCGAGATCGCCGCGGTGCTCTCGGGCAAGCCGGCGGAGCTACCCGAAGTGGAGTCGGTGTACGCGGAAGAGGAGGCCTGGATCGAGCAGCATGACCCGCGCATCGTGCACTTCGGCGAGTACCAGATGGCCGTACTGCGCGTACCTCGGGAGCTCGACTCGGGTGAGGTGGGCCGCCGGGGCCGGCTGCGTACTGGGGCGCGGCTCTCGCTCGTGAGCCGCGAGGAGGACGATGTGATTTGGTTGGGCTGCAACGACGAGAAGCGGCACATCAATATATCGGCCATGATCGATCGTGTGAGCGCTCGTCTGTCGTGGGCGTACGCCGTGGCGGGTGGGGATCGCACGGGAAGGGTGCGTATTGAAGGCCTTCCCGAACACCCGGAGCGGGTCGAATCGGTGATCGGCGAGATCGTCAAGCACCGAGCCATCCTGTATGGCTAGCCTGCAGGTCTGCGAGATCTATCGTTCGATTCAAGGGGAGTCGACCTTCGCCGGGTGGCCCTGTGTCTTCGTACGTACGGTGGGCTGTGACATCCGCTGCACCTATTGCGATGAGACGCACGCCTTCAGCGGCGGCGAGAGCATGACGGTCGATCAGGTGCTCGCGCGCATCCGGCCCTGGAACACGAGGTTGGTCGAGGTCACGGGGGGTGAGCCGCTACTGCAGGCCGCTTTGCCGGAGCTCGTCGGTCGGCTGCTCGACGAGAGCTACGAAGTTCTGGTGGAGACGGGTGGACACCACGACATCTCAGTGCTGGACCCGCGCGCGCACGTGATCCTGGATGTGAAGACGCCGGGTAGCCGTATGCATGGCTGGAACGAGCCGGAGAACCTGAAGCGGCTGGGTGCGGGTGACGAGGTCAAGTTCGTGCTCTGCGATCGCGCAGACTACGAGTGGTCGAGAGATATGGTGCGGGCCCACCAGCTCGACAGCAAACTGCCGGTAAACTTCTCCCCCGTGAACCCCGGCCTGGATCCCAGCGAGCTGGTCAAGTGGCTGCTGGAAGACGGCCTCCGCGTCCGGCTCAACCTCCAACTGCACAAATACATCTGGGGTCCCGACACCCGCGGCGTCTGACGCCTAGCGTAGATTTCTCACCGGGTTGCGGATGAGAAATCCAGGCTAGGGGTAGATCTCTGACCCGCGCTTGCGGAACTCCTCGGATTTTTCCTTGAGCCCCGCATCGACCGCGTCCGAGGCCGTCAGTCCCTTGGCCTTGGCGTAGTCGCGAATGTCCTGAGTGATCTTCATGCTGCAGAATTTGGGTCCGCACATGGAGCAAAAATGGGCCAGCTTGGCCCCCTCTGCGGGGAGGGTTTCGTCGTGGAAGCTGCGTGCGGTTTCCGGGTCGAGGGCGAGGTTGAACTGGTCTTCCCAGCGGAACTCGAAGCGCGCCCGTGAAACCGCGTCGTCACGCAGCTGCGCCCCCGGGTGCCCCTTCGCGAGGTCGGCTGCGTGAGCCGCGATCTTGTACGTGATCACGCCCGCGCGCACGTCGTCCTTGTTCGGTAGCCCCAGATGCTCCTTGGGCGTCACGTAGCAGAGCATGGCGGTGCCAAACCAGCCGATCATAGCGGCGCCGATGGCCGAGGTGATATGGTCGTAGCCGGGGGCGATGTCCGTGGTCAGGGGGCCCAGCGTGTAGAACGGGGCCTCGTGGCAGACCTCAAGCTGCCGCTCCATGTTCTCCTTGATCCGATGCATGGGGACATGTCCGGGGCCTTCGATCATGACCTGCACGTCATGCTCCCACGCGATCTTGGTCAGCTCTCCGAGCGTCTCGAGCTCGGCAAACTGCGCGGCGTCGTTGGCGTCGGCGATCGACCCGGGGCGCAGGCCGTCCCCCAGGGAGAACGCTACGTCATACGCTTTCATGATTTCGCAGATCTCCTCGAAGTGCGTATACAGGAAGCTCTCACGATGGTGAGCCAGGCACCACTTGGCCATGATCGCGCCGCCCCGCGAGACGATGCCCGTCACCCTCGCGGCCGTGAGCGGGATGAAGCGCAGCAGCACGCCGGCGTGGATCGTGAAGTAGTCGACTCCCTGCTCAGCCTGCTCCACCAGCGTGTCGAGGAAGAGCTCGGGCGTCAGCTCCTCGGGCGCTCCACCCACCTTTTCGAGGGCCTGATAGATCGGCACGGTTCCGATCGGGACCGGCGAATTGCGCAGGATCCACTCTCGGGTCGAGTGGATATTGGCGCCCGTGGACAGGTCCATCACGGTGTCGGCGCCCCAGTGCGTGGCCCAGAGCAGCTTCTCGACCTCCTCCTCGATGGAGGAGCTAACGGTTGAGTTCCCGATATTGGCGTTGATCTTCACCAGGAAGTTGCGGCCGATGATCATCGGCTCGCTCTCGGGATGGTTCACGTTATTCGGCAGGATGGCGCGTCCCTCTGCGATCTCGCGCCTCACGAACTCGAGCTCGACGTTCTCGCGCAGCGCGACGAATTCCATCTCCGGCGTCACGATTCCGCGGCGCGCGTAGTGCAGCTGCGATGCGTTGCTTCCGGGCTTCGCCCGCAGCGGCCGCCGCCGGGGGCCGGGAAAGGGCTCCTCCGCGCGCCCACGTTGGATCTCGTCCTCGGGGCCAGCGGGTCGTCCTTCGATCTCCTCGACATCCTCACGCTCGAGAATCCAGGGTCGCCGCAGCGGCGGGAGCCCTTGCCGCAGGTCCAGCTGCAGGTCGGGATCGCCGTACGGTCCCCGGGTGTCATACAGGCGGACGGGCGGCTCCGGGGCTACGCTGGTTGGGGGCGCTGCGGACAGCGTGACCTCCCGTACCGGTACCCGAAGGTCGGGGCGTGTACCGGTCAGGTACACTCGCGTCGAGTTGGGGAAAGCATGCCGCTCCTTCATCCGTTCGCTCCTGTGGTTGACGACAAATCCGAAGGTACAGAACGCGACAGGCCGACGGAAGGGAGGCTCGCTGCAAGCTGGTGGCGGTGGAGGGACTCGAACCCCCGACTCGGCGGATATGAGCCGCCTGCTCTAACCAGCTGAGCTACACCGCCCCAACCCACGGCACGCACGAAGTCGTGTGCCGCGCCGGCAGGCGGGCTTGGCCCGCCGATAACCGGCTAGTGCCCATGAAACTCGCATGCCGCGCCGACAGGCGCGCGGCATAGTAGTTGCTGCACGCGGGCCGCGCTACGAGATGGCGTGCAATTGGCGGCCGCAGCAGGCCCCCGAGTGAGAACTCCAGGCTAGTCCTCTTGGCTGGGGTCGCGGCTCTCAAGCACGCGCCGAACGCAGAAGAGCACGAGGCCGCTGATCAGCAGCCAGGAGCTGAGCAGCAGGGCCCAACCCGCGGGCTCGAGCGTGTGAGGTTCCACCTACGCGTCCTCCGTAGGGGACGCGCGTAGAGCGACCCGCACCATGCTCGCGAGCCCAATGAAGATCGCGAGCATGAGTCCGCGCGCGCCCCAGATCTGCCAGGGCGCGCTCTCCAGCGGGCCGCCCAGGGATTGGAAGACGAAGCCCAGCAGGATGGCACCCAGAAAGACCGGGGTGACGTACTTCAGCACCGGCTTCACGATGGCGGGGACGCGGATATCGGCGCCCCGCGTGATCTCCCTCCAGCCGCGCTCGATGCCGAAGATCCAGCCGAAGATCACGGCTTCCGCGAACCCGAACAAGAGCAATGCGAACGTGCCCGCCCAGAAGTCCAGCTCGTCGAGCACACCCCGCCACCAGAGCGCGGGCACTGAGAGCGTCAGGAGGGCGAGCCCGACCAGCGCAACCGCGCGGCCGCGGGTCACGCCGAAGCCCTCCTGGATCAATGCGACCGCGGGCTGGGTGATGGCGACGGCCGAGGTGAGGCCCGCGAAAAAGAGGAGCAGGAACCAGATCCCACCCAGAAGGCTCCCGAAGGGAAGCTGCTGAAAGATGATGGCCATGGCCTGGAAGCCGAGGTCGAACGTGCCCCCCGCGACGATGTCCTGGGTGGCGATGATCCCGAAGAAGACCACGGATGCGGTGATCGCGATCGTCCCCCCCAGCACGATCTCCGCGAATTCGTTGAGACTGACAGTGGAGAGCCCCGTGAGTGCGACGTCGTCGTCGGGTCCCAGGTAGGAGGTGTAGGTGTGGATGATGCCCCAGCCCACCGAGATTGTGAAGAAGACCTGTCCCGCGGCACTCATCCAGACCTTCCAGTCACCCAGCAGCCGCAGGTCGGGGTTCCACACGAAGCCGAGGCCCGAGAGCACCGTCTGGTCGGGCCCGGCACCGGCGGGCGGCGAGAGCGTGAGCACGCGGATGACCAGAACCACAGCGAGCCCAAACAGCGCGGGTAGCGCCAGCTTGGCGAAACGCTCGATTCCGCGCGCGATGCCCCCGGTGAGAATCATCAGGTTGAGAGCGAGCGTGAGCAGGAAAAAGAAATAGAGCGCGCCCCGCCCATGGAAGTGCGCGTTCGACTCCCACCCCTGGAAAGCCTTGAGGAAGTCTCCGATCTCGGCGCGCGTGACGAGGCCCTCGTAGGCACCGGAGAACGAGAACCACGAGAACGCCAGGCACCAGGATGTAATCGGGATGTAGTAGAGCGCGACCGTGAAGGGGATGAAGATCCCGAACACCCCGATGTACTTGGAAATGGGATGGGGCCAGAGCCGGTGGAATATGCCGGCCGTATGACCGTGGCCGAAGCGGCCGCCATAGCGACCCATGGCGCACTCGGCCCACATCAACGGGATCCCGATCAGCAGCAGCGAGAGGAAGTAGGGGATCATGAAGGCGCCGCCACCGTTGGCGGCTGCCTGCCCGGGGAAACGTAGGAAGTTCCCCAGTCCGATCGCGTTCCCGGCCAGCGCCAGAATCAGCCCGGTCTTGGTGGCCCAGCGGTCGCGGATCAATGAAGTCCCCTGTGAGCTTATATAGCAGTGGGGGGAGCAGCTCGGCTGCTCCCCCCACATGACGCTTGCAAGCTCGTTCGATGGAGCTCAGGCGGTGGCCTGCGCCTCCGTCGTCTGCGGCCCACTCGGGACCTGCTCGCGACCAGGTAGATCGCTGGCGGGAATGCGCCACTGCTTGCCGATCCGAACGGCGCCGATCTGGCCTGACTCGATGAGTCGGTAGACGGTGCGGGCTGAAATTCGTAGATAGTTCGCAGCCTCACGAACTGTGACCAGGTTGTCCCTCACTGGTATTCCCCCTCCATTTGATGCGGTGCAATCTCCTCGCGAGACCATTCGACCCCGCCAGGGGTGTCGAGCGGTGACTGCCGATCAGTCCGGGTCAGTCGCGCCTTCCGGTGACGTTTTCGTCGGAATCGTCGGGCACTTGATAGATTTTTTTGTACATTCGTTGCTGATGACTTTAGACTATGAACTTCCTCCCCGCAGGGCCCTCGTTTTGGAGACAGAGGGGCTGGTTGCTGAACGCCTGCGACGGATGCTGCTGGAGGAGGGCGTCACCAGCTGCCTTGTCGACCATCCAAGGATGTTTCACGAGCTGCGTGAGAGGCTGTCTTTCCAGCACTATGTGGTAGGGGTGCGCTCCCCGGATGAGCTGGAGGCATTCGGACTGAGCTCCGACCTGGCCCCCCTGCTGCTGCTGGCTCCGCTGGAAGATGGGGGGAGTTCCTCCCATTACCGTATGGCTCTGCCCGACGCCACGCTGCTGGACCGAGGCCTGCGCGATCCTGATGTGCTGCGCCTGGCCATGGCGGGAGAGGGACCGCGGGGGGCCCCGCTCCTCCCCGCCGATACCGTGCGGCTCACCTTCGCCCCCTTCGGGCTCTCTGAACGCCAGCTCGAGGTGCTCAACCGGGCTCTGCTCGGTGAGAGCAGCGCGGAGATCGCGCGTCGGCTCTACATCAGTGAGCTCACCGTCCGGAATCATCTGCATGCGATCTATCAGTGTGTTGGCGTCAGCGGGCGGCGCGAGCTGCTCGGCCGCTTCGTGCGCGGCTTGGTGGCCATGGGGCACGCGTAGCCAGCGATCAGAGCAGCTCGAGGTAGCTCAGCAGGTCGGACAGGTCCTGCTCCGAGTACTCGACCCTGCGCACCGCCAGCAGCGCTCGCACCGTCTCCTCGAGACTCGCCCAACGGCCATCGTGACCGTAGGGCGCGGAGCTCGCGACACCCCTGAGGGAGGGCGGGTGGAGCTTTAGGCCGGTGCCGACATCGAAGCGCCTGCCCCGCGTAAACAGCGGTGGCGGGTGACAGAGCGAGCATTTCGCTTGCTTGAAGAACTTGAAGCCACGCCGAGCAGACATGGTCGCCGGCTCAATGGGCGTTCCGTCGGGCTCGACGCGGCCGCGGTCGAAAGGGGGTATGGAGAGCAGGTATGCTTCCAGGGCCGCGAAGTCGCGCACAGCGGCCTGACCTCCGCGCATCTCGACCTCGAGCATGCGCGCGATGGCCTCGTCTAGGCTCAAAACGGAGCCATCCCAATAATAGGGAGGCGTCTGCCATAGCCCGCGCAGCCCGGGGGTCACACGCGCCCCCGGCGTGCCCGGCGGGACCCGGACGTCCCTGAGGTACACGCCACCGTCGCTTCCGCCGCCCGGGTGGCAGCTGGCGCAGCTGCGACTGCCGTCACCCGACAGCTGCGGGCTCATGAAGAGCAGCCCGCCGCGCTGCACCAGCTCCGGGTCCGGCTCTGGCGCGATCAGCGGGCGCTCGCCCAGGAGCTGACAGGCGCCGGCGAGCAGCCCCATAGAGAGGCCGATCGCTTTGATGCCAGAGGAGGTTCTGCGCGCGCTAGCCACGACTGGGCCGAGTTTGACAAAATACAGGGCGCGCGCCGAGGTGCGCGCGAGCGGAGGTAGACCCTGATGAACTTGCTCGGCCAGCCGCTGCGTGTGGGGCAGCACGTGCACAGCGATGTGCACGAGGTCACCCAGAAGACGGTCGACTTCTATCTCGAGACCTTGGCTGACCAACATCCGTATTACAGTGGGGGGGCGAACTCCGAGCTCGATCTCCCGATCGCACCGCCCCTGCTGTACCACAGCGAGGTTTACCGACATCCCGAGCGCTGGTACCTGAAGCGGCTGGTGGGCAACCTGCATGCCCAGCAGGAGTGGTTCCTGTTCGCCCCCCTGCGCGTCGGAACGCGCGTGCGTACGCGCTCCACGCTAGCGGACCGCTACCGTAAGCGGGGCCGCGAGTATCTGGTGAACGAGGTGGACTACGAGGACGAAGAGGGACGGCTGTTGTTGCGGGGCCGCACCCACCAGTCCTTCCTGATCGACGACCCCAAGTCCGAAGCTGGGTTTGTGGTGGATCGGGGCTCGGCCCGCGAGAAGCCGCGCCGCGAGGTAGGGGCGGGCTCGGGACCCGAGCTCATGCCGGTCGAGCTAAAGGTGGATCGGACCCTGTGCTGGCGCTTCAGCGGCCCCGAGCGCAACTACCACACGGATCTCGAGCAGGCACGCAAGTTCGGCTTCCCCGAGATCGTGGTGCAGGGGATGCTGTCAACGTGCCTGCTCTCACAGCTCATGGCCAACGGCTTCGGCGAAGGCTGGTTCGCGGGGGGGCGCATGGATGTGAAGCTCACGAATGTGCTCTGGGCAGGTGAGACCGTGCGGGCGCGGGGCAAGCTGCGCGAGGAGATTGAGCTGGGCTCTCAGCGAAGACACCTGCTCGAGGTCTGGGTCGAGAAAACGAATGCCGCGCACACGCTGGTAGCCGTGGGCAGCGCCAGCGCGCTTACGAGAGATAGAAGCTGAGGGCGGCCGCCATCTCACCCGCCGTGGCGAAGCGGCCCTCGGGCCGTTTTTGCGCGGCTTTGGTGAGAATCACGACCAGCTCTTCGGGGATCTCCGGCACGAGCTCGCACGGGTCCGGGAGGTCACGGGTGAGCTGTTGCTCCATGATCTTCTTGCCGCGGAAGGGGCGTAGGCTCGTGAGCATCTCGAACATCGAGATACCCAGCGCGTAGAGGTCCGTTCGTCCGTCGATCTCAAGACCACGAATTTGTTCCGGCGGCATGTACTGGGGTGTTCCCTTCGTCGTGGTGCCCCCGCCGGGACGGGTCCCGGACTCGACGACCTCGCTGATCCCGAAGTCCATGAGCTTGGCGCTTCCGTCCTCCGGCAGCAGAATGTTGCCGGGCTTCACGTCGCGGTGAATCACGCTCTGGCTATGTGCGTACTCGAGCGCGTAGCAGATGTCCCGTGCGATCTCGGCCACCAGACGCGGGGCGAGCGGGCGTTTCTGCTTCGGATCGGGCTCTCGCATCAGCTCGCGCACGGTCTTACCGCGCACATACTCCATCACGATGCAGGGGCGCCCCCCGATCACGGCGCAATCGTAGAGGTGGACGATGTTCGGGTGGTTCATGGCGGCGGCCGCTCGCGCTTCCTGCCGGATCATCTTGACGGCGTTGGCCTGGGCGGCGAGTTTGGCCGGGAGGAATTTGATGGCTACCGGGCGCTCGAGATCGCGGTCCTGGGCCAGGTACACGATGCCCATGCCGCCCCGACCGATCTCGTCGCGGATCTCGTAGCGCTCCGTGTAATAATCCGCCGCGCTGGACCCGGAGCCCCCCCAGGCTTGCTCCTGCAGGCGCTCCAGGCGCTCCGCTACGTCCTCGTAGGTGGGATCGAAGGCCACGATTCTTTCGAGCAGATGTGTGGCTGGCAGGAGCTCGTGCGCGCGCTCATGCACGCTGGCCAGAAGCAGCAGTGGGGCAAGATCCTCCTTCGACCCTGCTTGCTCCGGCGTGATCGGACGCAGCATTTCCTTCGCCCGCTCGAACAGGCCCTTCTCGAGAAAGATGCGTCCCATCAGCAGCGTGGCTTCGCGGCTGTCGCTCGAGTTGGGCGGAATGCCCTGCAGCACCTCGGTCGCGCGCTCGTACGAACCAAGCTCGTAAAAGCCCCGCCCGGCATCGAGCAGATTGCCCATGGACTGCGCGAGCTGTACTGCGCGCAGCGTGTCGCCGGCGCGCTCGTAGTTCGCGCGCGCCTCGGTGTAGGATCCCGCCCTTTCGTAGGCGGCCCCTGCCTGGCTCCATGCCTGTGCGCGTTCGTAGACCTGGCCCGCGAGGGCGAATTCGCGAATGGCCTCGAAGAGTTGGGCGGCCCGGAGCCAATCCGCCGCGCCCGCGTAGCACTCGGCCGCCCGACGTATGTCGCCGGCCTCCTCAAAGAGGTGCCCGGCTCGCTTCAGCACCGCGGGCTCCCGGCCATGGGCGACAAGCAGCGCGGCCGCGGCCTCGGCCCCGAAGCCGGCGCTTTCAAACAGCCGTGCCGCGCTCTCGGCGTCTCCCAGGCTGCGCAGCAGATGGGCTGCCTTCCCGATCTCACCCGCACGCTCGTACAGCTCGGCCGCCTCCCGCAAGCTACCGAGCTGCTGCAGCGATGACGCGGCTTCTTTCCAGGCACCCCCGAGCTGGAAGTAGTGCGCTGCTTCCGCGTGACGACCCAGCTGCAGATACACCTGTGCCGCCTCATGGTGCCGCTTCAGCGAGAGGTAGCAGAGCGCCACCTTGTTGAGGTTGCCGCTGTTCTGAAACAGCGCCCGAGCCTTGTCAAATGCGCCCTGGTCCAGGCGCATTTGCCCGGCCTCGTCGTAGCGGTTGCGTGCAATCAGCGCCTGGATCTGCTCCTCGGGGTCTTTGTAGGGCTCGGGCTCACGCGACTGCTTTCGGCGCGCCGTCGCCCACACCAGGATGAGCACGAGGGCCGCAGCCACGAGCGGCACCAGCGTTGCTGGCTCATTCGTGGGAAGGGTGTGGAGCCAGTCCAGCAGGGACGCCAGTGGCTGACCGGCTACGTCGGGCAATCGGCTCCCGTCCTCTCCCAAGCGGCTCTCCCGGCATCCGGCTGATGCGGTGGCCCCCCCCCGGACCCCGGACAGACGCATGCACTTCGTGTCTCTCGGAATCTTCGGCGAGTTGCCGACGGGTTTTGAGCATTTGGAGGCGAGGCGTCCAAGGCCGGGCTGGGGTCCCTGGCGGTTCCGATCTACCTTTCGGTCGTGGCGGATGCGCACCTCAAAGTCTCCTCCTTTCTGAGCGCGCAGGGGGTCGCGCGCAGCGAGCCCCTGCTGGTGGCGGTCTCCGGCGGTGCGGACTCATGTGCGCTGCTTCAGATCCTGCTGGCGTTGGGTCAGCGCGTCGGTGTCGCGCATGTCCATCACGGGCTACGCAAGGCCGCGGCCGACGACGACGTGGAGTTCGTGCGCGCGCGCGCACGTGCGCTCGGGGTTCCCTTCCACTGCGCGCAGGTAGATGCGGCCGCGCGGGATGGCCGCTCACCCGAAGCCCGCGCACGCGCCCTGCGCTATGCGGCCCTCGCCCAGCTGCGAGAGGGGGGTGGTTACAGGTACGTCGCCACCGCGCACACACTGGACGACCAGGCCGAGACCTTGCTGCTGCGCGCAGTGCGTGGTACGGGCCCGAGAGGCCTGGCGAGCATTGCGCCGCACTCCGCCGCCGAACGCCTCCTGCGCCCCCTCTTGAGCGTGCGCCGCGAGGAGTTGCGTCGCTACCTGCAGGAGCGAGGCCTGGGCTGGCGCGAGGACGAGAGCAATGCGGACCTCTCCATCCCCCGGAATCGGCTGCGCGCCGACGTGCTGCCCGTGCTGGAGGCGATTCACCCGGCCGCCGTGCGAAAGCTCGGAGAGCTCGCGCAGACCGCCCGTGAGATGGCAAGCTTCTTCCGGGATGCCGTGGCACCGACCCTGGCGCGCGCGCTCGAGGAACGGGACGGGGGTGTCTGGATCGATGCGGCCGAGCTGGCGGAGCTCTCTCCGTGGCTTCGTGCGCAGGCCGTAGTGGAGCTGCTGGAGCGGCGAGGCCTGGGGGAGCGGATCTCGGCTACGCACCTGGGACGCGTGCTGCGGTTCCTGGAGCGCGCTGATAGCGGCAAGAGGCTCTCGCTACCCCAGGCCATGACGCTTCTCTGTGACCGGGATCGTTTCTGGCTGGGGCCCGAGTCGGGGCCGAGCTTCCCACGCCCGTTCTCCTGCGAGTTATGCCCGCCGCATGCACTCGAATTGCCGGAGCGCGACCTACGTCTCAGCTGGCGTCGTATGCGCGCACATGACTCCAGCCGCGAAACGCTCCTGCTGCCCACGCAGCTCTCGAGACCGTTGGTGGTGCGTAGCCCCTTGCCCGGAGACCACATGCGTTCGACGGAGAAGGCGACTGCGATCCCGCTTCAGGATCTATTTGCCGCTGCCCGATGGTCTCGCAGGGCGAGGGCGCGCGCGGTGGTGGTGGAGCTGGCGAGCGAGGTGATCTGGGTCGTGGGGCTGGCGCACCTGCCACTCGCGCGCACCGCTCGCCAGGGTCTGGACAAGAGCGGCTGGGAGCTGGTTGCTGACCCGCTTTCCCCGCATCTGGAGAGTTGTTAGAATTTCGAGGAATCTCGCGCGTTTAGCGCGATCGAAGCTCGAGGAGCTCGCTTGAATCAGTTCTACAAGAACATGCTGACCCTGGCCATGGGCATCCTGGTGATGCTGGCCATCTTCAGCTTCTGGAGCGGGGCCCCCAAGGAGACCAACGAACTCGATTATTCGGAGTTCATCTACAAGCTCGAGGCTGGAGAGATCTCGGAAGTCCGCATTCAGCAGGACCTGATCGAGGGACGAACGCGCTCGGATCAGACCTTCCGCAGCCGTGGCCCCGTGGAGGACGAGCTGCGCACGCGACTGCTGCGCGAGCACGACGTCAAGGTCAAATACGAGCCGCCCGATGACTCCAGTCTCTGGAACACGCTCCTGATTAGCTGGCTGCCCATGATCCTCTTCATCGGACTGTGGTTCCTGCTCTTTCGCCAGCTTCAGGCCGGAGGAGGCAAGGCCATGAGCTTCGGCAAGGCGCGTGCGCGCCTGCTCTCCGAGGACCAGCAGCGCGTGACGTTCCAGGATGTGGCCGGGATCGAAGAAGCCAAGGCCGAGCTCGAGGAGATCGTCTCGTTCCTGCGCGACCCCAAGAGGTTTACGCGCCTGGGTGGACGCATCCCCAAGGGGGTGCTTCTGGTAGGTGCCCCCGGGACGGGCAAGACTCTGCTGGCGCGGGCCATTGCGGGCGAGGCTGGGGTTCCCTTCTTCAGCATCTCGGGCTCCGATTTCGTGGAGATGTTCGTCGGGGTCGGCGCGAGCCGCGTGCGCGACCTCTTCGCGCAGGGCAAAAAGAACGCGCCCTGCATCGTGTTCATCGACGAGATCGATGCCGTCGGCCGGCATCGAGGCGCGGGCCTGGGAGGTGGGCACGACGAGCGCGAGCAGACGCTCAACCAGCTGCTGGTGGAGATGGATGGCTTCGAGTCCAACGAAGGGGTGATCATCATCGCGGCGACCAACCGTCCCGACGTTCTGGATCCAGCGATGCTGCGGCCGGGGCGCTTCGATCGGCACGTGGTCGTGAGCCTGCCGGACCTGCGCGGGCGCGAGGCCATCCTGCGGGTTCACGCGCGCCGCATCCTGCTCGCGCCCGAGGTCGACCTGGTCGTGATCGCGCGCGGTACGCCTGGCTTCTCCGGCGCAGACCTGGAGAACCTGGTGAACGAGGCCGCGCTGCTCGCGGCCCGACACGAGGCTGACTCGGTCACGCTGCATGATCTGGAGCTCGCCAAGGACAAGGTTATGATGGGAACCGAGCGGCGCAGCCTCATACTCACGGAAGAGGAGCGTCGGACCATCGCCGTGCACGAGGGCGGACACGCCCTGGTGGCCATGCTGGACGAGGACTGCGACCCGGTGCACAAGGTGTCGATCATCCCGCGGGGTATGGCGCTCGGGGTGACACAAACCCTGCCGACCGAGGATCGGAACATCGTGCTGCGCCGGCAGTTGCTGGCGAAGATCACGCATGCCATGGGCGGCCGGGCTGCGGAGGAGGTCGTCTTCGGGCACTTCTCGACGGGCGCTGCGGATGATCTCAAGCGGGCCACGAGTATCGCGCGAGAGATGGTGTGCAGCTACGGAATGAGCGAGAAGCTGGGTCCGATGTCACTGGACGATGGCGGCGGCGAGGTCTTTCTGGGTCGGGATATTGGTCGTATCCGCGGACACAGTGAAGAGAAGGCCCACGAGATCGACGAGGAGGTGCTCGCGATCCTGGGCGACTCCTATGCTCTGGCCAAGGACCGCATCGTCGAGAAGCGGGATGCGCTTGACCGCATCGCCGAGGCGCTTCTCGAGCGCGAGACCCTCGGACTGAGCGACCTCCAGCTCCTCCTCGAGGGGCGTGAGCTTCCCCCCCTGCCGCAGCCCGAGGCCGCCTTACCAGCGGCTCAGACCGGCTCTGAGCCGGAAGGGGGAGAGGAGAAGACGCCCTTACGGGAGAGACCGATCCCGGACCCCGAGCCGATCCCGGGGTAATGCCCGAGCGGCCCGCATTGGGGAGGGACCTTGGCAGTGGGGGGAGCGCGGAGTGCGTCGCGCTCGTCGGGATCGTGAACGTGACCCCGGATTCCTTCCACGACGGCGGTCGCTATGACTCGGTCGAGCGGGCAGTTGCACACGCCCTCCAGCTGTGCGAGGAAGGAGCGGATCTGCTGGACGTCGGCGGTGAGTCAACACGACCGGGCTCGAGCCCGGTGCCGCAGCTGGAAGAGTGTCGCCGCGTCCTGCCCGTGATCGAGGAGCTGTCCAAGCACACCGAGACGCCGATCTCGGTCGATACGCGGCGTGCGGCGGTCGCCCAGGAAGCCCTGAAGCGGGGCGCTTCCGCCGTCAACGCTGTGGCGGGCCTGCGTGATCCGGATCTTGCACGCGTGTGCGCGGAGCATGGGGCGCTGCTGATCCTGAATCACATGCGGGGCGAGCCGCGCACGATGCAGCTGGCACCGAGGTACGACGATGTGGTGGCGGATGTGAGGCATGAGCTCCTGACGCAAGCGTTGCTCGCGCAGGCGGCCGGGGTGGAGCGCGACCGCATCTGGCTCGATCCGGGACTGGGCTTTGGCAAAGATCCCATCCGCCACAACCTGCCTCTGATCGCACGGTTGTCGGAACTCGCGGACACGGGCTACCCGGTCCTGGTCGGTCCCTCGCGCAAGAGCTTCCTGGGGAAGATCACGGGAGCGTCCTTCGAGGATCGACTGCCCGCGACGCTGGCGGCGGTCGCAGCCTGCGTTCTGGCCGGGGCCTCGGCCGTGCGGGTTCACGACGTGGGTAGCGCGCGTGAGGCGGTCCTGGTGGCGCAGGCGATTCGGAGGGCCCGAGCATGATCGAGGCGCTCTTTGCCTGGCTACAGGTCGCCTGGATGAAGCTCTCCGAGAACTATCACCCGTTCTGGGACACGCTCGACATCCTGCTGGTCGCGGCTGTCGTCTACTGGCTGCTGCTGCTGATCAAGGGCACTCGGGCCGCGCAGATGACGCTCGGCCTGTTGGTGCTGGTGCTGCTCTGGCTACTAATCGAACAGCTCGAGCTTCCGACGCTGGGATTTTTGCTCGATAACTTCTTCACCTGGGGTGTGCTGATCGTGATCGTGATCTTCCAGGCGGATATCCGGCGCGCGCTCACGCGTGTGGGCAAGGGCTTGTTCAGCGCGGGGCTGCACCAGAAGGCGCTGGCCATCGAAGAGATCGTGCGGGCCTGCCAATCCCTGGCTCAACGACGGGTGGGCGCACTGATCGTGATCGAACGTAAGATCAGCCTGGAGGAGTACCTGGAGCTTGGCACCGGACTGGACGCCGAGCTCTCGCGGGATCTGTTGATCTCGATTTTCCTGCCGTACTCGCCGCTGCACGATGGCGCCGTGCTGATCCGGCAGAGCCGCATCTCGTCCGCGGGCTGCATCCTGCCGCTGGCCATGCGCAACAACCTCCCCAGCACGCTCGGTACCCGGCACCGCGCTGCGCTCGGGGTTGCGGAGGAGACGGATGCGATCGCGGTGGTGGTGTCCGAGGAGACCGGGAACATCTCGATGGTCGTCGGCGAGGAGATCTCGGAAGACCTGGAAGGGTCGATCCTGCGTCAGTCGCTGCTGCGCGTGCTCGGGGACGCGCGGCGAGAGGGTGATGAGGGCGAGTCCGAGGATGTGAAGGGCGTACACGTTCCCCAAGAGTCGAACTAGGGCATGCGGATCTTCGATAACCTGCTTTACAAGCTCACGGCCCTGCTGGTGGCGTTATCGTTGTGGCTGGTCGCGCAGGGCTTCAGCTCGGTCAAGGAGAGCCTCGACCTGCCCATCGTGATCGAGGACCTGCCCAAGAAGCTGGTGCTGCTGGGCCAGTCGGTGGGCGAGGTCAACGTGACCATCGAGGGCAGCCGCGCGGCCGTGCGCGCGGCCCGCAAGAGCCTGCTGCGCTATCCGATCTCGCTGGATGGGGCGAAGTCGGGGCAGAGGTCGGTGCCCATCAGCAAGGATCGCATTGAGGCCCTGCTGCCGCGCGGTGCCAGCATCCTGGCCCGGGCGCCATCGGCCGTGGTGCTCCAGATCGAGCCCGTGATCAGCAAGCGGGTGCGGGTGCGGGTGGACTGGGTGGGCGAGCCGCCGCCGGGCTACCGGGTGACGGGCGTGAGCGTGGAGCCGAAGGAGCTCAAGCTCGAGGGCGCCCGCAAGACCGTGCTCCGGCTGCGGGAGATCGTGACCGAGCGCGTGGATGTGAGCCAGCTACGGGTGACCACCGTGCAGGAGGTTCCGCTCTCCCTGGACCTGGCCTACGTTTGGCGCGCGGGGGAAGACCGGGGAAAGCCTGTGCGCGTGGTGGTGCACGTGGAGCGGATCCCCGAGACGGACGAGAAGTCTTAGGGAGAGGGAGAGAGTTGTGAGCCGTCCACGCAAGCTCTTCGGGACGGATGGCATCCGGGGCCGCGCCAATCTGTACCCGATGACGAGCGAGATCATGCTCGAGCTGGGCCGGGCCGTGGCCATGGCCTTTCAGCTCTCTCCGCGCGAGGCCGGGGAGCGCCGGGTACTGATCGGCAAGGACACGCGCCGCTCGGGCTATATGCTGGAGGACGCGCTGGCGGCGGGCTTGGCCTCGATGGGCGTACACGTGCTCCAGGTTGGCCCGATGCCCACCCCCGGACTGGCTTTCCTCACCACCGACATGCGCTGCGAGGCCGGCGCCATGATCTCGGCCTCACACAACGCTTTCGAGGACAACGGCGTCAAGTTCTTCTCGCGCGATGGCTTCAAGCTGCCCGACGAGATGGAGGCGAAGATCGAGGCGCTCATGCACTCGGACGAGCTCAAGGCGCAGCGTCCGGTCGGAGCGGAGGTTGGACGAGCTCATAGAATCGATGATGCATCAGGACGTTACATCGTTTTTCTCAAGAAGACCTTTCCCAAGGAGCTGTCCCTGGAGGGGCTCCGGATCGTGGTGGACTGTGCGCACGGAGCGGCCTACAAGGTTGCGCCCACGGTATTGGAGGAGCTGGGCGCGCAGGTGGTTCCGATCGCCGCGTCCCCCAACGGCACCAACATCAACGAGGGCTGCGGCGCTCTGCATCCCCAGTTCGTGGCTCAGGCGGTGCGCCGCCATCGCGCGGATCTGGGCGTCGCACTGGATGGGGACGCCGATCGTGTGATCTTCAGCGATGAGAACGGCGAGATCGTGAACGGAGACCGCGTGCTCGCCATGTGTGCGCTGGACCTGCAGCGCTCGGGAACGTTGGCGCGCGAGACTGTGGTCGGCACGATCATGTGCAATCTGGGGCTGGAGCTGGCTCTCAAACGTGCCGGCATCCAGCTGCTGCGCACCGATGTCGGAGACCGCTACGTGGTGGAGGCCATGCGCCGCGAGCAGCTCAACCTGGGCGGTGAGCCCTCCGGACACGTTATCTTCCTTGATCACAACACCACGGGAGACGGGATGCTGACGGCTCTGCAGGTGCTGGCGATGATGCGGAGGAGTGAGCGTCCTCTCTCGTCGCTGGCCGCCGTAATGGAGCCGGTGCCCCAGGTCTTGCGTGCGGTCACCGTGCGCGAGAAGCCCCCGCTCGAGGAGCTCAGCGGGGTGCAGGCCGCGCTCCAGCGCATCCAGCGCGACCTGCGTGGGCGCGGCCGGATAAACGTACGCTATTCGGGCACGGAGCCCGTGGTCCGTGTAATGATCGAGGGGGAGGACCGCGCGCGCATCGAGGAGCTGGCGCGGGACATCTGTGCGGAGATCGCGAAGGTGATCGGCGAGGAGGGGACATGAGCCAGCGACGGCTCGTCGTGAACGTTGACCATGTGGCTACGGTGCGCCAGGTGCGGCAGGGTCGAGAGCCGGACCCGGTGGCGGCCGCTACGCTCGCGCAGCTGGGCGGCGCAGACGGGATCGTGGTCCACCTGCGCGAGGACCGTCGCCATATCCAGGAGCGGGACGTGCGCGTTCTCAGGCAGACGGTCCACGACCACTTTTGTCTGGAGATGGCGGCGACCTCCGAGATGCTAAAGGTCGCACTCGAGGTGCGCCCCGACTCGGTCACGCTTGTGCCCGAACGCCGCGAGGAGCTCACCACTGAAGGAGGGCTCAACGTGACGGCCGAGATCTCCGCCATCGGGGAGATCGTTCGCACCCTCGATGACAATCTCGTCCGATCCTGCCTGTTCGTGGATCCCGACCTGGAGCAGATCAAGGCCGCGCATCGTGTGGGCGCGAGAGCGGTCGAGATCCATACCGGGCGCTACACGGACGGAGGAGCGGATCGGGGCAAGGAGCTTGCCCGTATCCTTGATGCCGTCCGCCTGGCCTCGAAGGTGGGCCTCGAGATCGGGGTGGGCCACGGACTGGACCGGAGTAATGTCGAACCCCTGGCCGAGGTGGACGCGATCGCGGAGTTCTCGATCGGCCATGCGATCGTCTCGCGGGCGGTGCTGGTGGGAATGGAACGGGCCGTTGCGGAGATCAAGGCCCTTGTAGGCTGAGCTTTGCAGGACGACAGCCCGCTAGCTAGCCCGGATATCTCACCAGGGGTTCGTCCCGAGGGCGCCAAATGTGCGTTAGCTCCGGGCGCGCACAGGTCGAGGCCGCAGAGACGGATTAGACAATACCGAGGCACACGCGCAGCCGTGTGCCGTGCCGGCAGGCGGGCTTGGCCCGCCGATAACCGGCCAGTCGAGCAGCCGAGGCCGAGCACGCTCAGAGATGATGTGCAGTTGGCGGCCGCAGCAGAAGCCCTGGTGAGATTTCCGGGCTAGGCTTTTGCCGCCATGAACGCACGCGTACTGGCCGAGCGGGGCTGGCCCTGTCCCACGGGCGAGGAAATGGGCCGCATCGATCGCGATGCGATCGAGCGGAAGGGGCTACCGGTGCGCCTGCTGATGGAGAACGCCGGACGCGCTGTGGCGGCGGCGCTGCGGCAGCGCTTCCCCGACGTGCAGCGCCCGCTGATCGTGTGTGGCGTGGGCAACAACGGCGGCGACGGCTTCGTGGTCGCGCGTGTGCTGCGCGATTGGGACGATCGCATCGCCCCCATCGTGATCGCGCTGGGGGAGGCGAAGCGGCGCACGCCAGAGGCCCAGGAGAACCTGGAGTTGCTCTTGAACTCCGATGTGGAAGTCATAATCGGGACTGGCTCCAAGGAGATCGAGTCCAGCCTGAGCCGGAGTCAGCTCATCGTGGATGCCGTGTTTGGGGTGGGGCTGTGCCGGCCGGTGGAGGGGGTGTACGCACAGACGCTGCGTGTGTTGCGCGAGAGCGGGCGTCCCGTGTTGGCCCTGGATCTGCCGTCCGGGATCTCCAGTGATACGGGCGAGTCCATGGGGACCGAACTGCAGGCGGATGTGGTCGTCACGCTGGGCCTGCCTAAGCTGGGCCTGGTGCTGCGGCCGCTGCCCGGCGAGATCTGGGTGGCGGACATCGGTCTGCCGCGCTCGTCGCTGCTGGCGGGCCGGGTGCGTCAGCATCTGCTTACACCGGATGCGGTCGCTGCGCTGCTGCCGGAGCGTCAGGCGACGGGTCACAAGGGGACCTTCGGGCACGTGCTCGTAGCGGCGGGCTCGGAGGGTCAGACGGGCGCCGCCGTACTGGCGGCCCAGGGCGCGCTGCGTAGCGGCGCGGGTCTCGTCACGCTCGCGGTTCCACGCAGCTTGAACCCGGTCTTCGAGGTCAAGCTGACTGAGGCCATGACCCTGCCCATCGAGGACGAGAGCCGCGGCCGGCTCGAGCACTCGGCCCTCGACGTCCTGCTGGCGGAATCCCGCGCGCGCGATGCGCTGGTGCTGGGTCCCGGGCTGGGTCTGCATCAGAGCACGGTGCGTCTGCTCGAGGCCCTGCTACCCGAGCTGCGTACGCCGCTGGTGGTGGATGCGGATGCTCTCAACGCGTTCGCGGGCCGGCCCGAGCAGCTGCGTGGATCGGAGCCACGCGTCCTGACGCCCCATCCCGGGGAGGCCGCACGTCTGCTCGAGCGCAGCAACTCCGAGATTCAGGGGGATCGCGTGGGCGCTGCCCGCGAGCTGGCCCGGCGCACGCAGTCCGTGGTCGTGCTCAAGGGCGCTCGTACCGTGGTCGCCTCGGCTGAGGGGGATGTGAACATCGTGCCCTGCGGCGGACCGGGTCTGGCCTCAGGAGGCACGGGCGACGTGCTGGCGGGCGTGGTGGGCGGATTGCTGGCGCAGGGACTTTCGGACTTCGCCGCGGCCAGCGCCGGGGCCTACCTACATGGCCTGGCGGGGGACCTGGGGCCGCGGGTCGGGGGTCTCGCGGGGGATGTTGCGGAGAGGATCCCGCGGGCCTGGCGGCAGCTGGCGGCGCCGCTAGCGAGCGCCCGTAGGAGCGACTCCGATGTCCTTCATCGACTCGTCTAGCGCCGAGCAGACGCGTCGCATAGGGCAGCGGCTGGGCGCAGGGCTCAGGGGCGGAGATGTGATCGGGCTTGGGGGCGAGCTTGGAGCGGGCAAGACCTGCCTGGTGCAGGGCATCGCGCGTGGGCTCGGGGTCGACCCGGGCCTGGCGGTCACCAGTCCCACCTTCACGCTGGTGGGGGAGTACCCCGGCCGTGTGTGCTTGCGACACGCGGACTTCTATCGCGTGGAGAGCTACGCTCGGCTGGAGGACGCAGGCTTCGACGACCTGCTGGATTCTGATGCCGTGCTCGTGGTGGAATGGCCCGAGCGTTTCCCGCAGGCGTTGCCCGCGGAGCGGCTCGATATCCGGATCGCTCTCGTGTCCGAGTCGGAGCGGCGTCTTCACGTTGCGGGAAGAGGAGCGCGGGCGACCGAGCTCGCGAGGAGATTCCTGGAGCCATGTCCCTGATCGTACAGAAATTCGGCGGCACCTCTCTCGCCGGTCTGGACCGCATTCGGCACGCGGCGCGTCGCATCGTGGAGACGCGCAAGGCGGGCCATGAGGTGGTGGTTGTGGTCTCGGCCATGGCCGGGGAGACGGATCGCTTGGTGGGGCTGGCACACGACATCTCTCCAGATCCCGATCCGCGTGAGTACGACGTGCTGGTCTCGACCGGCGAGACGCAGACGAGCGCGCTCATGGTGATGGCCGTGCAGGCGCTGGGTGTACCCTCACGCTCTTTCACCGGGGCCCAGGTACGCGTGCGCACCGACACCGCACATACGCGGGCGCGCATTCAGGCGATCGACGTCGCGCCCATCCGCGATGAGCTGGCTCGGGGCGCGATCGTGGTGGTGGCGGGCTTCCAGGGAACGGATCAGGAGGGCAACATCACCACCCTCGGGCGCGGCGGCTCCGATACCAGCGCGGTAGCCGTGGCGGCGGCGCTCAAAGCGGATTGGTGCGAGATCTACACGGATGTGGAAGGGGTCTTCACGAGCGATCCGAACATGGTGCCGGCCGCGCGCAAGCTCGAACGCGTCTCCTACGACGAGATGCTCGAGATGGCGAGCCTGGGAGTAAAGGTGCTCCAGATCCGGGCCGTCAAGTTCGCCAAACAGTACGGAATCCCGCTACACGTACGCAGCAGCTTCAGTGATGAGGAGGGAACCTGGGTGGTAACCGAAGAAGACGTTATGGAGCGGCTGGTGGTGTCCGGTGTGACCTACAACCGCGGCGAGGCCAAGGTCACCATCTTCGGCATTCCGGATACGCCCGGAGTGGCGGCACGCATATTCTCCGAAATCTCAGACAGCGGAGTCGTGGTCGACGTGATCGTGCAGAACGTTTCGACCCGAGGACACACTGATCTCACCTTCACCGTACCCCGCGGAGATCTCTCGCGCGTGCTCCCGCTGATGCAGCGACTCGCCGATGAGTTCGGGGCTGCGGGCATAACTTCGGACGACTCCATCGCGAAGATCTCGGTCGTGGGTCTCGGCATGAGGGACCACGCGGGTGTCGCAAGCAAGATGTTCCGCGTGCTGTCGGAGGAGGGCATCAATATCGAGATGATCAATACCTCAGAGATCAAGATCTCCGTCGTGATCGAGGAGAAATACACCGAGCTCGCCTGTCGCGCCCTGCACGAGGTGTTCGAGCTCGGCGCTGGCACTGGTATCTCGGAGGAGAGCTGAGCTGCGGATCCCGCTCGTCCCTTCCACGGCGCCGGCCCGCCGCTTTGGCTGGGCGCTGCTCGCCCTGCTGGCCCTCGCGCCTTTGAGTCGTCCCGCCTCCCCGCCGGGGATCGTGTGGGTCGGGGGCGTGCGAGGCTGCGCGCTGGGCTGGGAGGGCGCGGGACCGGCCTGTGCATGTGACGAGCTCTCCGGCCACCTGCGGCGGCTCTTCGCGCTACCGATCCCACTCAACCGGGCCGCGGTCGTCGACCTCGAGGCGCTGCCCGGCATCGGCCCCGTACGCGCGCAGGCGATTGTCGTGGAGCGGAAGCGCGGGGGAGCGTTCGAGCGCGTCGACGACCTCGTGCGTGTGCCTGGCCTCGGCCGGTTGCGTGTCGAGCGCCTGCGACCGGAGCTCTTCGTGGGCGCTGCCGATCCGGCGTGTAGCGGAGATTGGAGCTAAAGGCACTCCGATGAGCCGTCGAGGCGGAGAGGGATGAGCCAGCCTGTTGCACCGCAGACGATCTCGGGAACGGGTCCTCGCGCGATGTGGCGCAGCTTCAAGACCGCCCTGGCCCGGAACCCCCTGATCCTCTGGACCACCCGTCTGCTGCGCGGGATCCTGAGGGACCGCTGTCTGCTGCACGCCTCGGCTCTCACCTACTCGACCCTGCTGGCGGTGGTGCCGCTGCTGGCGGTGGTGCTGGCGTTGCTGCAGGGGGCGGGCTTCGGCAGCCACCTGCGCCCCTTCCTGCTGCAACGTTTCCCGGTGTTGGCTCCGGAGGCGGTCGATCAGCTGCTGGCGTATATCAGCCGTGCCAACGCGCAGGCCGTGGGCAGCATCGGGCTGCTGGCTCTCTTCTTGGTGTCGTGGGCAATGCTGAGCAACATCGAGGGCAGCCTGAATCACATCTTCGGCATCCGCCGCGCCCGAGGCTTGCTGCGCCGCACCAGCGAGTACCTCTCCATGATCGTTGTGGGGGCGCTGGTTGTCTTGCTGTCGGTCTTTCTTCAGACCGCGCTCGGCAGTCCCACGCTCATCCGGCATGTCTTCGGCGATCAGGTGGCGAGCGGGACCACGCGGCTGGGCCTCACCCTGCTGCCGTGGGTGAGCGTGTGGGGAGGACTCACGTTCCTGTACTGCTGGATGCCGAACACGCGCGTGCCAATCGGACCCTCGCTGCTGGGGGCGCTCGTCGGCGGGACGCTGTTTCAGCTGCTGCAGCTTGGCTACATCGAGCTTCAGCTCGGCTTCTCGCGTGCGCATGCGATTTACGGGGCGCTGGCGCAGCTCCCCATCTTGCTCGTGTGGGTCTATCTCTCCTGGCTGGCCGTGCTGCTCGGGGCGGAGGCGGTCGTTGCACGTCGCAGCCTCTCCGTGCATGAAGACGAGAACCTGACCCGGGTCGCCGGCGCCGCGCCGGGTCCGGAGCTGCTGGCCCTGCTCGCCCTGCGCGAGGTGGGCGAGGCGTTTCAGGCCGGGATCCCTACACTGCGCCCCGACGAGCTGGCCGTACGCCTCGGGGTCAGCGTGCGTGAGGTGCGCGAGGCGGTGGAGCCCCTGACCCGGGCCGGGATCCTGGTCGAGCCCGAGGGCGAGCACGGCTACCTGCCCACGGCCGCGCTGTCGACGCTCTCGCTCGAACGGATCCTGGCGGCGCTGCGCCCGGGCGGCAACGGGGAATCCACCCGCTAAGCTAGCGCGGTATCGGCGAGCACGACTGGCCGGGTATCGGCGGGTCAAGCCCGCCTGCCGGTACGGCAAAGCTCCGCTTTGCCTTGTCGCCTGCGCGCGCTGCGCTCGGTCGCTTTGCGCACTGCTACGCAGGCCTCGCTGCGCGGGCCTTCGGCCCTTGCAGCGCTAATGCCGTACTAGCGCGTTATCGACGACCGATAGATCTATGCGCGCGGGAATTGCGTTGGAACTCCCGGAACAGCACACTAGGGCCGATGGCGCGCATCTATCTGGATCACAACGCTACGACACCGCTACGCCCCCAGGCCCTGGAGGCGATGCTGCCGGTCCTGCGGGATCAGTTTGGGAACCCCTCGAGCATTCACTGGGCGGGGGCAGATGCCCGTGACGCGATCGCCGCGGCTCGCTCCGAGGTCGCCGCGCTGATCGGCGTTTCCCCCGACTGCGTGGTCTTCACCAGCAGTGCCACGGAAGCCAATAGTACGATCCTGAGCAGTGCGGCGCTGCGCGCACCTGCGCACGGAGAAGAGGTGGTCACCTGCGCGACCGAGCACCCGTCCGTGCTCGAGACCTGCGATGAGCTACGCGAGCGCGGCCTCCGCATCACCGTGTTACCGGTCGAGGCCGACGGCCGCCTCGACCCCGATCGGTTCGCCGCGAGCCTGAGCGAGCGTACGTTGCTGGCATCGATCATGTGGGTCAACAATGAGACCGGTGTGATTCAGCCCATCCCCGAGCTGGCCCGACGCGCGCAGGCACAGGGCGTCGCCTTCCACACCGACGCGGTACAGGCCATGGGCAAGCTTCCGCTGGCGCTGGCCGAGCTGCGCATCGACTTCGCCTCATTTTCTGCCCACAAGCTGGGCGGGCCCAAGGGTATCGGCGCGATCTATGTGCGTGAGGGCCTTCGCTTCACGCCGCTTATGCGCGGTGGCCCGCAGGAGCGTCGACGCCGAGCGGGCACCGAGAACGTGGCCGGGATGGTGGGCTTTGGCGCCGCCTGCAGCGCGGCCGCCTCGGATCTCGGGGCCCGTGCCCAAAGACTCGGGGCCCTGCGCGATCGGCTCTGGCAGGGCATCTCGGCCAAGATCGTGGGCGCGCACGTGAACGGCTCGCCGGAGCAGCGCGTGCCTCATACCTTGAGTGTGTCCTTCGAGGATGCGGATGGCGAGGGGCTGGTGATGGCGCTGGACGTGGAGGGGATTGCGGTTGCCTCCGGCGCCGCCTGCGCGTCGGGATCGACCGAGCCCTCGCACGTGCTGCTGGCTATGGGCATCCGGCCCGAGCTGGCGGGAGGTGCGATTCGCTTCAGCCTGGGCTTCGACACGCGGTCTGAGCAGATCGACCACGTACTCGACGTCCTGCCCGCCATCGTGGAGCGTGTGCGCGCGGAAGGGCGCGCCTATACCAACGGAGTGACGCGCAGGTGAGTGAGCGCTGGCTGGTTGCGATGAGCGGAGGGGTCGACTCCTCTGTGGCTGCTGCGATGCTGGTGCGCCGGGGCTATGAGCTCGTGGGTGTCACCATGAACCTGGGTCACACTGAGGGCGGCGCCCGGTCCCTGAAGCGCTGTTGCGGACTGCCCGACGCCGAGGATGCGCGAGCGGTCGCCCGCAGCCTCGGCATACGCCACTACACCGTCAACTACCGCCAGGCCTTTCGAGATGCCGTAATCGAGCCCTTCGTGGACGAGTACATGGCCGGTCGGACTCCCATTCCGTGTATTGCCTGCAATCGCGTGCTCAAGTTCGACCTGCTGCTCCGGCGCGCCGAGAGCCTGGGCGCGCGCGGGGTGGCGACGGGCCACTATGCTCGAATCGCTTCCGCACCTGATGGAGGCCCCGGGCTCTACCGTGCGTTGGACCGGGTCAAGGACCAGTCGTACTTCCTGTTCGATATCCCGCGCAAGAGCCTCGAAAGGATTCGTTTTCCCATCGGAGAGCTCTGCAAGCGCGAGGTGCGGGAGCTGGCACGCTCGCTCGAGCTCGTGACCGCTGACAAGCCCGAGAGTCAGGGCATTTGCTTCATCCCCGATGGCGACGTGAAGTCCGCGCTGCGACGTCTGCGGCCCGATCTCTCTGCCGGGCCCGGTGAGATTGTCGATGGCGATGGCCGCAGCCTGGGCACACACAACGGTGCGGTCGGCTTCACCCTGGGGCAGCGCAAGGGGCTCGGGCTGGCCGACGGCCCCTGGTACGTGAGCGAGGTCCGGGCGCGGGAAAACCGCCTGGTCGTGGAGCGTGCACCCCATTTCCAGAGGCGCGAACTCGTTGCCCGCGGCGTGAGCTGGCTCGATGGTGGTCTGCCATCCGGCCCGGTGCGGGTCCAGGTTCGGCACCGTCACCCCAGCGTGGCCGCGCGGCTGCGACCCAGTGCGGCGGGAGAGATGCGCCTGTCGCTGGAGACGCCGGTTTGGGCGCCGGCCGCGGGTCAGGCCGCGGTTGTGTACGACGAGGCCGACAGGCGGGTGCTGGGCGGAGGGTGGATCGCTGAGTCCGCCTGAGGACAAGCCCAGTGGCGCATCGCTGGCCGAGCTACAGCAACGGCTGGGCTATCGCTTCTGCGACGAAGCTGGCCTGGAGCAGGCGCTCACGCACCGCTCGCGTGCGAACGAGGACGGCGATCCTATGCAAGGCAACGAGCGGCTCGAATTCCTGGGCGATGCGGTGCTCGACCTGCTGGTTTCGGAGCTGTTGATGGAGAAGCACGCGCAGGTCTCCGAGGGGACGCTCTCGCGCGCGCGTGCGGGTGTGGTCAACACACAGGCGCTGGCGGCCTACGCACGCAAGGTCGGGCTGGATCAGGCCGTACGCCTGGGCCGGGGCGAGGAGCGCTCCGGCGGCCGCCGCAAGCCCTCGATCCTGGCCAACGTGTTCGAGGGTGTGCTGGGCGCGATCTACCTGGACGGCGGTCTCGAGCCGGCCCGCATCTTCGTGGAACGCGAGTGCGGCCAGGCCCTGGCGGCTTCGGGTCAGCCGGCGGCGGACCCGAAGACCCAGCTGCAGGAGCGTATGCAGGCCTCGGGCGAGCCGGTGCCGGGCTACCGCACCACGGCTGCACACGGTCCCGATCACGCCAAGGAGTTCCACGTCGAGGTGAGCATAGGGGAGCGCGTGCTGGGACGGGGTCAGGGCCATTCCAAGCGTGAGGCCGAGCAGCAGGCGGCGAGGCGCGCGCTCGAGTCCCTCGACGCGTGAAACCCGATAGCGAGCATCGCTGCGGCGTGGCGGCGCTGGTGGGTCGTCCCAACGCCGGCAAGTCCACACTCTTGAACGCCGTGCTGGGCGAGAAGCTCGCAATCACCTCGAAGCGCGCCCAGACGACGCGCAGTCGCATCCTCGGGGTGCTCACCCGACCCCACGCACAGGTCGTCTTCTACGACACTCCCGGCGTCAATCGCGGACGAGCTCGCTTCAACCTGGCAATGACTGAGCTGGCGCTCGCCACTGCAGGGGATGCAGATCTACGTGTGCTGCTACTCGATACCAATGCCCACTGGGACCTGCCGGAGGAGCGTGTCGCAGAGCTGCAGCCACCACTGCTGCTGGTGCGCACGAAGCTGGATCTCGGCCCGCCCACACGCGTTCCCCGGCCCGAACGCTTCTGCGAGATCCTGGAGCTGTCGGCGCATACGGGGGAGGGCGTTGAGCGTTTCATCGAGCGTGTGTTCTCGTATTTGCCGCAGGCAGCGCCCCTTTATCCTGAGGACTATCTGACCAATGTCCCCCTGCGCTTCGTGGCTGCGGAGCAGGTACGTGAGGTGGCCTTCGAGCTGTATCAGGACGAGATCCCCTACGCGCTGGCGGTCGAGGTCGAAAGCTGGAAGGAGACCGAGCACGACGTGCGCATTCACGCCAATGTGCTGGTCGAGCGCGAGCACCAGAAGGGCATCGTGGTGGGTGTCGGGGGACGGATGCTGAAGGCCCTCGGTAGCGAGGCGCGCAAGCGACTTCGTGAGTGCCTGGGCAAAGAGGTGCATCTGAACCTCTGGGTGAAGGCCGATCGGAACTGGAGTAAACGTCCCAAGCGCGCGCGGGAACTGGGCTATCTGTGATTGACGCGCTGAGCCGCATTCGGGTAGGGTAAGCTCGGCGGGAGCGGGGCGAGCGTCTCAGACTTCGCAGTCAATCAGAACGGACGTGTACGCGGCGCAGCCCCGCAGAGTGATTTCCGGGAGGAACCCATGAAAGAGGTGGTGATTTCGAGTGCGGTCCGTACCCCGATCGGGTCCTTCCAGGGAGCTCTGGCTCCGCTTTCGGCCTCCGATCTCGGGGCGATCGTGGTCCGCGAGGCGATCAAGCGGGCGGGCGCCCAGCCGGAGCAGGTGGAGCGGGTCTATATGGGTAACGTGCTCCCCGCCGGGATGGGTCAGGCCCCCGCACGGCAGGCCGTGATCAAGGCGGGGCTGCCGGTTTCGACCGAGGCCGTGACGGTCAACAAGGTTTGTGGCTCGGGACTTCAGGCCGTGATGTTCGCGCGACGCGAGATCCTGGTCGACGATGCCGAGATCGTGGTGGCCGGCGGCATGGAGAGCATGACGAACGCACCTTACCTGCTGCCGCAAGCCCGCGGCGGCTATCGCATGGGCACCGGCCAGATCGTCGACAGCATGATCCACGACGGCCTTTGGGACCCCTACGACGACAAGCACATGGGCAACTGCGGTGATACGGTGGCCAACAAGTACGGCTTCACCCGCGAAGATCAGGATGCTTTCGCGGCCGAGTCCTACCGGCGCGCGCTGGCCGCTCAGGACCAGGGGAAGTTCAAGGAGGAGATCGTTGCTGTGCCCGTGCCGCAGCGCCGTGGCGACCCCGTGGTGGTCGATCAGGACGAAGAGCCCCGGCGCGGTGATACCTCCAAGTTCGCCAAGCTCCGGCCCGCCTTCTCCAAGGAGGGCACGGTGACGGCCGCCAATGCTTCCACCATCAACGATGGCGCCGCCGCCCTGCTGGTAACCAGCGCTGAGAAAGCCGACGCGCTGGGCTTGAAGAAGTTGGCGCGCATCATCGCCGACGCTAGCGTCGCGGTCGAGCCGAAGTGGTTCACGATCGCTCCCATCCATGCGCTGGCCAAGCTCTATCGGCGCACCAACAGCAAGCCCGGCGACTGGGACCTGTACGAGATCAACGAGGCCTTCTCGGGCGTGACCATGGCGGCCACAAAGGAGCACGGGCTGGATCCGGCGTGCGTGAACGTGCACGGCGGAGCGGTTTCACTCGGTCATCCCATCGGTTGTTCGGGCGCGCGCGTGCTGGTGACGCTGCTGCACGCGCTGCGCGACCGGGGTAAGAAGAGAGGGGTGGCGACGCTCTGTATCGGCGGCGGCGAAGCGGTCGCGCTGGCCGTAGAGCTTTGCGAGTGAAGACCATCGCGATTCTCGGCACGGGAACCATGAGCACCGGGATCGCCCAGGTGGCCGTCCAGAGCGGCCACGAGGTCATTCTATGGAACCGCCGGGAGGCCTCTGTCGAGAAGGGTCTGGGCGGGATCCGCAAGGGGCTCGACCGTCTGCTCAAGAAGGAGCGCATCAGCCAGAGCGACCACGATGCCAGCCTCGCGCGCGTCCGGGGGGTGGCCGCGCTGGAGGAGGCGAAGACCGCGGATATCGTGATCGAGGCCGTGTCCGAGGACCTCGAGCTCAAGCAGGATCTTTTCGAGCGGCTCTCTCAGATCTGTGCCGATGAGGTCGTCTTCGCCTCGAACACCTCGTCGCTGTCGATCACCCGGCTCGCGAAGAACTCAGGGCGGCCGGATCTCTTTATCGGCATGCACTTCTTCAACCCGGTGCCCGCCATGAAGTTGGTGGAGATCGTAAGGGGTCTCGAGACCTCGGATGCCACCGCCGCGAAGGTCACGGCTCTGGCCGAGAAGTTCGGCAAAGTGCCGATTGAGGTGAACGACTCTCCGGGCTTCGTCGTGAATCGTGTGGTGATGCCCATGATCAACGAAGCGGCCTACGTGCTCATGCAGGGAGTGGCAGATGCGAAAGCGATCGATGAGTGCATGAAGCTCGGTTGCAACCATCCGATGGGTCCGCTGGCGTTGGCCGATCTCGTGGGCCTCGATGTGGTGTGCGCCATTCTCGATACCCTGCACCGCGAGTTCGGCGTGGCCCATTACAAGCCCTGTCCGCTGATCCAGAAATACGTCGATGCGGGCTGGCTGGGCACGAAGACCCAGCGGGGCTTCTACCAGTATTGAGCTGGTGAGTTCCAGGCGGGGGGAGCTGGACCGCGAGATCGCTCGGGTCCGGCAGGGTGGCGGCGCTGCCGCCCACGAGAAGGCCGCTGCCCAGGGCAAGCTGTTCGCGCGCAAGCGCCTCGAGTTGCTGCTCGACCCCGAGTCCTTCATTGAGGACGCACTCTTTGCCAACGTGGGGGCCCAGGATCTACCCGCTGACGGGGTGATCACGGGGAGCGGACGCATCCAGGACCGCCCCGTGTGCGTGATGGCGAACGACTCCACGGTGAAGGCGGGATCCTGGGGCAAGCGCACGGTCGAGAAGATCCTGCGCATACAGGAGCAGGCCGAGCGCCGCCGGATCCCCATGCTCTACCTGGTCGATTCGGCGGGGGCGCGCATCACCGATCAGGTCGAGATGTTTCCGGGCCGGCGCGGGGCCGGTCGCATCTTCTTCAACCAGGTAAGGCTCTCGGGCATGGTTCCGCAGGTCTGCTGTCTCTTCGGTCCATCCGCCGCCGGGGGCGCCTATATCCCGGCGTTCTGCGATCTGGTGTTCATGGTGGAAGGAAACGCCAGCATGTACCTGGGCTCCCCTCGCATGGCCGAGATGGTCGTGGGCGAGAGGACGACGCTAGAGGAGATGGGCGGTGCACGCATGCACTGCAGCGTGAGTGGCTGCGGGGACGTGCTGTGCGAGACCGAGGCGGAGGCGATCGAGGGCGCCCGCCGCTACCTCTCGTACCTGCCTTCGAGCTGCGGTGCCGCGATCCCCCGGGTCGAGCCTGTGGCCCCGCGCGTAGACATCACGACACTCGGCTCCTGCGTTCCCAGCGATGAGAACCGGCCCTTCGATATCTTCGAGGTGATCGACCGCGTCGTGGACTCTGACTCCTTCTTCGAGATCAAGGCTCTCTTCGCCCGGGAGCTCGTGACTGGCTTTGCACACATCGACGGTCACCCGGTCGGCATCCTCGCCAACCAGCCCAAGTGGAAGGGCGGGGTGCTGTTCGTCGACTCGGCCGACAAGGGTGCGCGCTTCATCTGGCTCTGTGACGCTTTCGGCCTGCCGCTCCTCTACCTGGCGGATGTTCCGGGCTTCATGATCGGCAGCAAGGTCGAACGCGAGGGCATTATCCGGGCGGGTGCGAAGATGATCAGTGCGGTGTCTGAAGCCAGCGTGCCACGCATCAGCGTGATCGTGCGCAAGGCCTATGGCGCGGGCCTCTACGCCATGTGTGGCCCGGGCTTTTCTCCCGACGCCTGTCTTGCGCTGCCGAGCGCGAAGATCGCCGTGATGGGTCCCGAAGCCGCCGTGAACGCGGTTTTTTATAACCGCATTCAAGCCGAGCCTGAGGCCGAGCGTCCCGCGCTGATCGCGAAGCTGCGCGAGGAGTACCGGCGAGACGTGGATCTGATGCTTCTGGCCGCGGAGCTGGTGGTCGATGACGTGGTTCCGTTCGAGCGCCTGAGGGATGATCTGGTGGCGCGATTTGCGGCGCTGCACGATCGCCCCCCGGACGCGCGGCCCCCGAAGAAGCACGGCGTCTTCCCCGTCTGAGCCGCAGCTCACGACTCGCTACTGATGGTCTCCAGCTCCCGCCGGCGTGTCTCGGGCACGAGCACGATGAAGAAGGCGCCGAGCAGGATCGCGAATCCGACGATGATCACGGGTATGGGGTCGAAGCTCGTGGTACGTGTCATACGGAACACCAGCTGAAGTCCCGCGAACGCTCCGATGGTCTCGACCAGAAAGAGCCAGCCGGTTGCGGTTCCGCGGTGGGCGGTCGGAAATATCTCGGTCGCGATCGCACGCAGGCTGACGTTCCCGGCCATCACCGCGAAGACCAGAAGAATCCAGGCCAGGGGAATTAATGAGCTGGGTCCCGCGTAGAAGGCCCAGCCGAAGAAGGGGAAGCTGCTGAGGAAGATGAAGCCGATTACGCGCCTCCCGATCGCGTCTCCCAGGCGCCCGGCCACCACGTTCCCCACGATCCCGACCCCGCCCGCGAGCACGAACATCAATGCGTACTGCCACGGCAACCAGCCGTGGACCTCCTGGACGAAGAAGCTGGTGAACATGAACACCGCGGCGTGGCTGGCGGCCGCGAGCCCGCCCATGGCGGTGATGGCCAGCGCGCGCAGCGGGTAGGTGAGCGCGAGGCCGGCCAGGGGCCGCAGCCAGGCTCTCAGGGCTTCCCTCACGCCTGTGTGCGCCGGGTTCTGCTGCGCCTGGTGCTGGAAGCGCACGGTCTCCTTCAGCTCGCGCCGGAAGAACGGCAGCAACAGCAGCGGGATCGCGCCCAGCGCATACAGCGCGCGCCAGCCGAACGGGAACCAGTCGATGCCGGCGAAGAGCAGCGCGGCCACACCATGGCCGGCGGAGCCGACGGCGCCGAGCATGCCCACACCCCAGCCCCGGTGCGCGGCGGGAAACTCCTCGGCGACGATGACGTAGGTCATGGCGGCAGCCGTAACCATGAAGGTGCGGCTCACGACCTGGCAGAGCACGAACTGCAAGGGCGTCTGGCTGAAGGCGGTGGCAAGCGTCCCGAGGCTGAGACCGAGCATCGAGACCAGAAACAGGCGGCGCCGACCGATCGAGTCCGCGAAGGGAATCACGAAGAATGCGGGCAGCCCGCCCAGCCGGATCCAGCTGGTGAAGGAGCCGAGCGAGGCCGCGCCGATCTCGAGCTCCTCGGCGATGTGCTTGAGTGTCGCCGTGAGCAGCTGGAAATCGTAGTTCTCGAACAGCAGCGCCAGCGCGATCAGACCGAGCACGCGCAGCTGAGCACGGTCGACCTGGCGTGGCACCCGTCCCAGCAGCTGGCGTGGGATCCACCAGGGGTTGCGAGCGGCCGGTTCGGATTCGCGCGGGGACAAGGCGGCCTAGGGTAACCCGGCGCCCCGCCGGGCTCGCTAGCGGTGCTTAATGGATCCAGAATTATGTAGCTATTTCAATAGTTTATTCGGATATACTCAAGTATTTAGAGAAGTCCTTGGGGCTTGCTGCAGGGGGGGGGCCGTGCTAGCCAACAGGCATGCGTCGGAGGCACCGAAGAGGATTCGTGTGTACGCGTGTGCGCAGGGCTTGCCGCCGGGCTGAGCGGAGCGGTGGGGCATGAGCTCCGTCGCGCCTGCAACGCAGCTCCTGCCCGACGGCCGTGCGCCCATCCGCGTGGTGACCGCGGCGGCGCTCTTCGATGGCCACGACGTCTCGATCAACATCATCCGCCGCATGCTCCAATCCCAGGGCGCCGAGGTGATCCACCTCGGCCATGACCGCTCCGTCGAGGACATCGTTGCGGCGGCGATCCAGGAGGACGCGGATGCCGTGGCGGTCTCGTCCTACCAGGGTGGCCACGTCGAGTTCTTCCGCTACCTGGTCGATCGGCTGCGCGCCGCCGGCGCTGCTCACATCGTAGTGTTCGGAGGCGGGGGTGGCGTGATCTCACCCGAGGAGGTCGAAGCGCTCGAGGCCTATGGCGTAACCCGCATTTTCAGCCCTGAGGACGGTCAGCGCCTCGGCCTTGAAGGCATGATCCAGGAGATGCTGAGCCGCTGCCCGGAGCGGCCCGAGGTTCGCGTCGACCGCGAGCTCGAGCGGCTGGCGGTGGGGCAACCGCTGGCGGTGGCGCGCCTGGTGAGCTGGCTCGAGGAGCGCGCCGGGGAGGATTCGTCGGAGGCCGAAGCCCTGCGTCGCCAGCTCGAGGCGCGGCGTGCGCAGCCACGGCCGCCGGTGATCGGGATCACAGGCACGGGCGGAGCCGGCAAGTCCACGCTGGTGGATGAGCTGGTGCGACGCTTCCGGCACGAATTTCCCGAGCGCAGCCTCGGCATCGTCTCGGTGGACCCAACGCGGCGCCGCTCGGGAGGGGCGTTGCTCGGCGATCGCATGCGCATGAACGCGCTCAAGCCACCGTACGTCTTCATGCGCTCGCTGGCCACGCGGCAGGCCCACATGGCGCTCTCGCGCGCGGTGGGAGACGCCGTGCGCGTGCTTGAGGCCGCGGGCTTCGATCTCATCTTCGTCGAGACCGCAGGCATCGGACAGAGCGACTCCGAGATCGTGGATCGCGTGGACCTATCCCTCTACGTGATGACGCCGGAGTACGGAGCTCCCTCTCAGCTCGAGAAGATCGACATGCTCGACCTGGCGGATCTGGTCGTGCTCAACAAGTTCGACCGCCACGGCGGCGACGACGCGCTGCGTGACATTCGCAAGCAGTGGCGCCGGAACCGCAACGAGTTCGAGCGCGCCGATGATCGCGTTCCCGTCTATCCCACAGTGGCGAGCGTCTGGACCGATCCGGGTGTCGACCGCCTCTACCAGGCGCTGATGGCGGCCGTGGCAGAGAGAGTTCCCAGCGCTTATCCGCGGCGGGTCGTGCCCGAGCTGCGTGCCCCGGAGCGTGTCAGGCAGCCCAGCGTGCGTCCGGCTTATCTGGCCGAGATCGCAGAGACGGTTCGAGCCTACCGTGCGCGCGCCGAGGATCAGGCCGGGCGGGCGCGTGACGCCTTTGCGCTGGGCCGTGTGCTGGGCGTGCTCGGGGACACCCTGCCCGAGAACCTGGCGCCGTATGCGGAGACTGCTCTCCAGAACGGCGCTGGAGTCCCCGAGCAGCTGGCGCTACGCAAACGCTACAACACGGCGCTCGCAGCGCTCGATCCGGACGTGCGTCAGCTCCTCCGCGAGTGGCCCCGGCTCCGGGCCCGCTACGAGAGCGACGCCCAGACCTACAGCCTGCGCGAGCGCGAGATCGAGGTGCAGAACCAGACCCAGACCCTGGCTGGGCTGCGCGTCCCGCGCGTGGCCCTGCCGCGCAGCGACGAGTGGGGCGAACTCATGCGCTACCAGCTTCTCGAGAACGTACCCGGGAGCTTCCCCTTCACAGCTGGCGTATTTCCCTTCAAGCGCACCGGTGAGGAGGACACGGCGCGCATGTTCGCAGGCGAGGGCACACCTGAGCGCACAAACCGGCGCTTCCATCTGCTGTGTCGCGAGCAGCCCGCGGTGCGTCTCTCGACCGCGTTCGACAGCGTGACTCTCTATGGACAGGACCCGGACGAGCGCCCCGACATCTACGGCAAGGTGGGGACCTCGGGCGTCTCACTCTGCACGGTCGACGATGCCAAGAAGCTCTACTCGGGCTTCGACCTCGTGGGTCCAAAGACCTCCGCCTCGATGACCATCAACGGGCCTGCGCCTGTCATCCTCGCCTGCTTTCTCAACGCGGCGATCGATCAGGCCGTGGAGAAGCACTTGCACCAGACGGGCCAGAGCGAGCGCGTGCGCGAGGCGCTTGCCGGCAGGGATCTTGCCAGCTATGCGGGCGCGCTGCCGGAGGGGCACGATGGCTTGGGGCTCCTGCTGCTCGGGGTAGCGGGGGACGAGGTGGTGGAGCCCGAGACCTACGCGCGCATCCGAGCCGATGTGTTAGAGCGCGTGCGTGGCACGGTGCAGGCCGACATCCTGAAGGAGGATCAGGCGCAGAACACCTGCATCTTCTCGACCGGGTTCGCGCTGCGCCTCATGGCCGACATCCAGGAGTATTTCTGCGCCAACGACGTACGCAACTTCTACTCCGTGTCGATCTCCGGCTACCACATAGCCGAGGCGGGCGCGAACCCGATCACGCAGCTCGCCTTCACGCTCGCGAACGGCTTCACCTATTGTGAGTACTACCTGGCGCGGGGGCTCGAGATCGATGAGTTCGCCCCGAACTTCTCGTTCTTCTTCAGCACTGGGCTCGATGCCGAGTACGCGGTGATCGGTCGCGTGGCGCGGAGGATCTGGGCGATCGCGCTCCGGGAGCGCTACGGCGCGTCGGAGCGCAGTCAGAAGCTCAAGTACCATGTCCAGACCTCCGGACGCTCGCTCCACGCGCAGGAGATGTCCTTCAACGATGTCCGCACGACGCTGCAGGCCCTGCTCGGAATTCAGGATCACTGCAACAGCCTGCATACCAACGCCTACGACGAGGCTGTTACCACACCCACCGAGGAATCCGTGCGCAGGGCGCTGGCGATCCAGCACATCCTGAACCGCGAGTTCGGCCTGCTCAAGAACGAGAACGCCGCCCAGGGTGCCTATCTGATCGAGGCGCTCACCGACCAGGTCGAGGAGGCCGTCCTGCGCGAGTTCGAGCGGCTCTCGGATCGCGGCGGCGTGATGGGCGCCATGGAGACGATGTACCAGCGCAGCAAGATTCAGGACGAGAGCCTGCACTACGAGTCGCTGAAGCACTCGGGCGAGCTCCCCATCGTGGGGGTGAACACCTTCGTCAGGCGCGATGGAGAGGAGCCAAGAGCGCGAGGGGAGCTGATTCGCGCGACCGAGGACGAACGCCAGGCGCAGCTGGCCAACCTGCGAGCGTTTCAGAGACGGCACAGGGAGCGCACGGGTCAGGCGCTGCGCCGGCTTCAGGAGGTCGCACTGCGAGGAGAGAATGTCTTCGGAGAGCTGATGGAGACGGTCAAGGTGGCGAGCCTGGGTCAGATCGTCGAGGCCCTGTTCGAGGTCGGCGGACAGTATCGTCGAGCCGTGTGAATACGCGCGCGCATGAACGATATACTCCCCTGGCGCGCCTGATAGGAGCGGGAAGGTGAGTCGCAAGAACCGCAAGAGCCGGGCTGACCTCGAGGCCTGGCGCAAGCTCGCGGGCCAGGAGCTCGGCGGGGATCCTGACGCCCTGATCTGGGAGACCCCCGAGGGGATCTCGGTCAAGCCGCTCTACACGGCTGCGGATCTGGAGGCGCTCGAGCACATCGACAGCGTGCCGGGGCTCTGGCCGTTTGTGCGCGGACCCAAAGCGACCATGTATGCCAACCGGCCCTGGACCATCCGCCAGTACGCGGGCTTCTCCACCGCCGAGGAATCCAACGCCTTCTATCGCAAAGGGCTGGCAGCGGGCCAGAAGGGGCTCTCGGTAGCGTTCGATCTGGCGACGCACCGCGGCTACGACTCGGATCACCCGCGCGTGATGGGCGATGTGGGCAAGGCGGGCGTAGCGATCGACACGGTCGAGGACATGAAGATCTTGTTCGACGGGATTCCGCTGGACGAGATGTCGGTTGCAATGACCATGAACGGCGCGGTCCTGCCGATCCTGGCCAACTTCATCGTGGCGGCAGAAGAGCAGGGCGTCGCGCCCGAAAAGCTCTCCGGGACCATCCAGAACGATGTTCTCAAGGAGTTCATGGTTCGCAACACCTACATCTATCCGCCCAGCCCCAGCATGCGCATCGTGGCCGACATCATCGAGTACAGCGCGAAGCACATGCCGCGCTTCAACTCGATCTCGATTAGCGGCTACCACATGCAGGAGGCGGGAGCCACGCAGCTTCAGGAGCTCGCCTTCACGCTGGCCGACGGACTCGAGTACGTGCGCGCGGCGCTCGGCAAGGGGCTCTCGATCGACGAGTTCGCACCACGCCTCTCGTTCTTCTTCGCCGTCGGGATGAATTTCTTCATGGAGATCGCGAAGCTGCGCGCGGCTCGATACCTGTGGGCCAAGCTGCTGCAGCCCTTCGAGCCTAAGGATCCGCGTTCAAGCATGCTGCGTATGCACTGTCAGACCTCGGGCGCGAGCCTGACCGAGCAGGACCCCTATAACAACGTGGTGCGCACGACGATCGAGGCCATGGCCGCGGTCCTGGGTGGCACGCAGTCTCTGCACACCAACGCGTTTGACGAAGCGGTCGCGCTGCCCACGCTGTCCTCGGCGCGCATCGCACGCAATACCCAGCTCATCCTGTCGGAGGAGACCGGCATCACGCACCTGGTGGACCCCCTCGGGGGCAGCTACTTCGTCGAGAGCCTCACGCATAGCCTCGCGAGCGAGGCCGAGAAGCTGATCGGCGAGGTCGAGACGCTGGGTGGGATGACCAAGGCCATCGAGTCGGGTATGCCCAAGCTGCGCATCGAGGAGGCCGCCACGCGCCGTCAGGCGCGCATCGATCGTGGCACAGACGTCGTGGTCGGCGTGAACAAGTACCCGCCCGACAGCGAGGAGCGCTTCGAGATCCGCGACATCGACAACACGCAGGTGCGCGAGCTGCAAATCAAGCGTCTGCAGCAGGTGCGTCGCACGCGGGATGAGGCGCGCTGCCAGGCGGTGCTTGCGGCGTTGACGGAGGCAGCGCGCTCGGAGCAGCAGAACCTGCTGGTCCTGGCGGTCGAGGCGGCGCGCGCGCGCGCCTCTGTGGGCGAGATCTCCGACGCGTTGGAGAAGTTCTTCGGTCGCCACCAGGCCGAGATTCGCGCCGTATCGGGGGTCTACCGCGCTGCGTATCAGGGCGATCCGATGTTCGAACGCGTGCGTGCGGACGTCGAGGCTTTCGCCGAGGAGGAGGGCCGGCGGCCGCGTATCCTCGTGACCAAGCTCGGCCAGGATGGCCACGACCGGGGGGCCAAGGTGATCGCGACCTCATTTGCGGATCTCGGCTTTGACGTGGACATCGGGCCCCTCTTCCAGACCCCAGAGGAAGCCGCGCGCCAGGCCATCGAGAACGACGTGCACGTGGTCGGCGTGTCGACGCAGGCCGCGGGCCACAAGACGCTGGTCCCGCTTCTGATCACGGCACTGGCTGAGGCCGGAGGCGATGACCTCGTCGTGGTCTGCGGAGGCGTGATTCCGCAACAGGACTACGCCTTCCTCCACGAGCAGGGAGTGGCCAAGATCTTCGGTCCCGGCACGGCGATTCCCGAGGCGGCGCTCGAGGTTTTGCAGGCGGTCCGAGACCGGCGGGCATGAGCCGCTCGCGGCTGAGTGCCGCCGACTACTGCAAGGGCGTGTGCACGGGCGACCGGCGGCTGGTGGCCAAGACGATCACGCTGCTCGAGAGCCGGCGCCCGGACCACATCGAGCTTGGGCAGCAGGTGCTGGAGCGGCTGGTGCCCGCGAGCGGGGGCAGCGTACGCGTGGGCATTACGGGCCCTCCCGGGGTGGGCAAGAGCACGCTGATCGAGACGCTGGGTTTGGAGCTGATCCAGCAGCAGCATCGGGTTGCCGTACTCGCGGTCGATCCCACCAGCCCGATCAGCGGCGGCAGCATCCTCGGCGACAAGACGCGCATGCCCCGCCTGTCTCAGGCGGCCCAGGCCTTCATCCGCCCCTCGCCCTCGGGCCTCACGCTGGGCGGCGTGGCGCAGCGCACCCGCGAGGCCGTGCTGGTGTGCGAGGCGGCCGGCTATGACGTGGTCATCGTCGAGACCGTGGGCGTCGGCCAGTCCGAGACTGAGGTGGCGTCGATGGTCGACTTCTTCGCCGTGCTGCTTCAGCCGGGCGCCGGCGACGAGCTCCAGGGTCTCAAGCGCGGTGTGCTGGAGCTGGCGGATGCGCTGGTCGTCAACAAGGCGGACGGCGAGCAGAAGCAGGCCGCTGAGCGCACCCGCGCCGAGTACAGCCAGGCGCTGCACCTGCTGAGCGCGCCGTCGGAGAGCTGGACACCTCCCATCCTGGCCCTGAGCGCTCGCACGGGGGAAGGCGTCGGCGAGCTGTGGAAAACGGTCCTGCGCCACCGCGAGGCCGGGCTCGGGAGCGGCGAGCTCGAGGCCCGCCGCCGCGGGCAGGCCCGGGCCTGGTTCTGGCACCTGGTCGAGGAGGGCATCGAGGCTCGCTTCCGAGCCGACCCTGCCGTGGCCGCGCTGATCCCCGAGCTGGAGCAACAGCTGGACGAGCGCGCCAGCAGCGCCCCGGCCGCCGCACGCGCCTTGCTGGACAAGTTCCGCTCCTGATCCGGCAAGAAGCCCGGCTAAGGGCGCGTCGCCCTGCCGCCGATAGCGCCGTTGGGTCCACCTAGGCTGAAGCTATGCCCCAACTGAACCTCGAGACGCGCGAGATCACGCTGAAGGTCGTCTATTACGGGCCGGCTCTCTCCGGGAAGACGACGAACCTGCAGCAGATCCATAAGCTGCTGGCGCAGGCCGCGCGGGGCAAGATGGTGTCGCTCGACACGCAGAACGACCGCACCCTCTACTTCGATTTCCTGCCGGTCGAGTTCGGGGTCGAGGGCGACTACAAGATCAAGCTCAAGCTCTTCACCGTACCGGGCCAGGTGATGCATCGCTCCACCCGCCGGATCGTGCTGGCCGGCGCCGATGCTGTGGCCTTCGTGGCCGATTCGCAGCGCTCCGCCGCCTCCGGCAACGCCTACTCGTATCGCGACCTCGAGACGAACCTTCGTGCCAATGGCATCGACACGAGCACCATCGCGCAGGTCATCCAGTTCAATAAGCGGGACCTGCCCGACATCAAGCCGCTCGCGGAGGTGCGAGAGGCCTGGAAGGGTACCGGCATCCCCACCGTCCCCGCCGCGGCGCTGCAGGGGGAGGGCGTGCTCGAGACCTTCGAGGCCCTGCTCCGGCAGCTCTACCAGCAGCTCGACCGCCGCCTCTCCTTCGGTAGCAAGTTCGGCCTGACCGAGGAAGACTTCCTGGAGGGCCTCATGGTCCACTTTCAGGAGAAAAAGCCAAAGAGCTGAGCCCCGGGCTCAGGAACTTGCCCAGCGTGCGAGCGCGGGGGCACCGGTGCCCGTTAACTGTCCAGTTCTACGGCTGAATCCTCAATTGACACAGATGTCAGCTGCTGTTAGCCTCCGGAGAAGCGGACTACCTAGGGTTTAGGTATATCCGGGCCGGGCCCCTGGACCCGCAAGGCCGGGAGGAGCATGGATACCGGAAAGCCCCTGGACGGGGGACCGTCGCGCGCCTCCCGATCGCCGGAAGACCACGAGGCCGCGCTGAGGCGCGTGGAGCAGGCACTGGAAGCGCTCCGGGCCGGGCGCATGATCATCCTCGTGGACGATGAGCAGCGTGAGAACGAGGGGGACCTCTGCATGGCTGCGGAGAAGGTCACCCCCGAGGCCGTGAACTTCATGACCAAGTACGGGCGCGGGCTGGTCTGCCTGGCGCTCACCGGCGAACGGGCTCAGGAGCTCGAGCTGCCGATGATGGTGCCGGACGAGGTCAACTCCACCCCCTTCGGCACGGCCTTCACTGTATCCATCGAGGCTCGGCACGGCGTCACGACCGGGATCTCGGCAGCGGACCGCGCCCGCACCATCCAGGTGGCCATCGATCCAGCGAGCGTGCCCGGGGATCTCTCGCGGCCCGGCCACGTCTTCCCCCTGATCGCCAAGGAGGGCGGGGTGCTGCGTCGCACGGGGCAGACCGAAGGCGCTGTGGACCTCGCGCGCCTGGCCGACTTCTGTCCCGCTGGCGTGATCTGCGAGATCATGAACGACGATGGAACGATGGCGCGCCTGACCGAGCTGCGCTCGTTCGCGCGGCAGCATGCTCTGCAGATTCTGTCGATCGCCGATCTCATCCACTACCGCATGCGCAAGGAGAGCCACGTCTCTCGTGCGGCACAGGCCGACCTGCCATCGGTCTTTGGTGATTTTCAGGCCATCGTCTTCAAGAACGAGATCGATCACGTCGACCACATCGCGCTGGTGCGGGGCGAGATCCGGTCCGACGTACCCACGCTTGTGCGTGTGCACAGCGAGTGCCTGACGGGGGATGCCTTCGGCTCCGAGCGCTGCGACTGCCGGGAGCAGCTCCAGACCGCGTTGCGGATGATCCAGGAGGACGGGCGGGGGGTGCTGCTGTACATGCGCCAGGAGGGCCGGGGCATTGGGCTGGCGAACAAGATCAAAGCCTACGCGCTGCAGGACAGCGAGGGCCTGGACACGGTCCAGGCCAACGAGCGGCTGGGCTTTCCCGCAGATGCGCGCGACTTCGGCGTGGGTGCGCAGATCCTGGTGAACCTGGGCGTGGGCAAGATGCGCCTGCTCACCAACAACCCCGCCAAGCGCGCGGGCCTGGAGGGCTACGGCCTCGAGATCGTGGAACGGGTGCAGCTCGAGATCCGTCCCAACGACAAGAACCTGGCCTACCTCCGAACGAAGCGCGATAAGCTCGGCCACCTCTTGAATTTGATGAGCTAAATATGTCGATGGAGTACACGATTCTGGGTGTCTTGATGGATCAGCCCACGCATGGCTACTCGATCAAGAAGCACCTGCTCGAAGCTTTCTCCAAGCACCTCGGGCTGAATGATGGCCAGCTCTACCCGGCCCTCGCGCGGCTCGAGCGGCGCGGCTGGATCAAGAAGCAGATCATCGAGCAGCGTAGCAGCCCCACCAAGCATCTCTATCGCGTCACCAAAGTGGGAGAGGCCGCGTTCTTCGACTGGCTCGCAGCCGACGATTCCGAGGCCGAGCCCGCACTCTACGATTTCTTCTGGCGCTATGGCTTTCTGCAGAAGTGCAGCTTCTTCCATCACCTGCCGGCCGGGGCGATTGTCGCCCAGACGCGGCAGAAGCTCGAGGAAGTCGATCGCCGCATCGCTCAGCTCGAGGGTGTGCTCAAGCGGATGCAGGAGAAGCAGGTCGATCGGTATCGGCGCCGGATCGTCGAGTACGGTATTCGCTACCAGCAGATGCGTCGGGACTGGCTCGGTGACCTGCTCGAGGGCACCACGGAGGGCGAGCGCCTGGCCGCAAGCGCTCCCTAACAAGGAAGGAAGACAGCATGTTCGACACAGTGGACGAGGTCCAGAAGCGGCTTCTGGACCAGTCCTATATCTGCAACAAGAACATCGCGACGGTCGTCTTCCTGGCCTCGAAGCTGCACAAGCCGGTGCTCGTGGAGGGGCCCGCGGGCGTGGGTAAGACCGAGCTCGGCCGCGTCGTGGCGAGGGCTCTGGGACTGTCCATGATCCGACTGCAGTGCTACGAGGGGCTCGACGAGTCCAAGGCGCTCTACGAATGGGAGTACTCGAAGCAGCTTCTCTACACCCAGATGCTGCGCGACAAGATTGGAGAGGTGATCGAGGGCACCACCAGCCTCAAGGAGGCCGCCGAGCGGATCGCGAGCCAGGACGACGTCTTCTTCAGTGAGCGTTTCATCGTGCCGCGGCCCTTGCTCAAGGCCATCACCTCGGACAGCCCGGTGCTGCTGCTGATAGACGAGGTGGATAAGTCGGATCCGGAGTTCGAGGCCTTCCTGCTCGAGGTGCTGTCAGACTACACCGTGAGCATCCCCGAGATCGGCACCATCCACGCCAAGCATCTGCCGCTCGTCTTCCTCACGTCCAACGACGCCCGTGAGATGACCGACGCGCTCAAGCGCCGCTGCCTGCACCTGTACATCGATTTCCCGACCGAGGAGGAGGAGCTCTCGATCCTGAACCTCAAGGTGCCGGGGATGGACGAGCGGCTCGCCCGGGAAGTGGTGAGCCTGATCCAGAACGTGCGCAAGCTCGATCTCAAGAAGACGCCCTCCATCAGCGAGACGCTGGACTGGGCCCGGGCGCTGATCGCGCTGAACGCAGATCGCCTCGAGCCCGAGTTGGTCGAGGCGACCATGAGCGTGATCCTCAAGCACCAGGGGGACATCCGAAAGGCTCAGGCCGAGCTCAACCAGCTGCTCATGCAAAAGACGGCGGAGGCGCGCGCGCAAGCGCCGCAGGCCGTCGACCCCAGCCCGGGGGGCGCCAAGAAGAGCGTGCTCCACTAGAGGGAGGCGGGCGCGGACCCCCATGCAGCAGAAGATCGTCGAGTTCACAAATCTGCTCCGGAAAGCGGGGGTGCGTGTCTCGGTGGCCGAGGCCCTGGACGCGTTCATGGCCCTGGACGAGCTATCGCTGGACGACCGCGAGCTCTTCAAGGACGCCATGCGCACCACCATGGTGAAGCGCTCCGACGACATCCCCACCTACGACCGCCTGTTCGACGTGTTCTGGTCGGGCTTCCACGACCTGCTGCGCGCGCAGCTGGCCCAGGCGGTCTCGGGGCTGGGGGGTGACTTCGATCTCGACGAGCTGCTGGAGCGCCTGCGCGAGGTGCTGGAGAACATGGACGTCGACCTCTCCGACCTGGCCCAGAGCCTGCTCGGTATGGACGCCAACCGGATCGAGCAGCTCATCCGCCAGGCCGGCGAGGCGGCCGGGGTCGAGGGGATCCAGAACATGCTGCAGATCGGCTTCTTCAGCCGGCGCATGCTCGAGCAGATGAACTTCGAGGGCGCCGCCGGCGAGCTGCGCGAGCTGCTGGAGCAGCTGCGGGAAGAGGGCTTTCCGGAGGAGCGGCTGCAGCAGCTGGCCCAGCTCTTGCGCGCCATGCAGGACGCCCTGAGGCGCGCGGTGCGGGGCTTCACGGAGCTGGAGCTGGACCAGCAGAACCACGACTACCTGGAGCGCTTCCGGCGAGAGAGTCTGGCGGAGAAGAGCTTCTACAACCTGACCGAGGAGGACATCCGCAAGATGCGCGAGGTGGTTGAGCGCCTGGCGCAGAAGCTCAAGGCGGTCGTCTCCATGCGCCGGCGCCGCCAGCGCAAGGGTAAGTTTGATCTCAAGCAAACCATGCGCAGAAACCTCGGGCACGGTGGGTTGCCGTTCGAGCTCGTGTTCAGGCAACGCAAGAGAGAAAAGCCGAAACTCATGATTCTATGTGACATTTCGAGCTCCGTATCGAACGTGTGCCGTTTCATGCTGCAGTTCACGTACAGCCTGCAGACGGCCTTCACCAAAATTCGCAGCTTCGTGTTCGTGGCCGAGCTTGGGGAGGTGACGTCGCTCTTTCGGGACAACGATGTGTACAACGCGATCGACCAGGCGATGGATGGCGGCGACGTGATCAACCCCTACACCCGCTCCAACTTCGGCATGGCATTCTTCACCTTCTGGCGCGACTACCTTGCGGCCGTCGACCATCGCACGACGGTGGTCGTGATCGGGGACGCGCGTAACAACTACAACGATCCGCGCGCCTGGTGCCTGCGCGAGGTTCAGAAGAAGGCCCGAAACGTGATCTGGATCAACCCGGAGTCGCCCGGCGCCTGGGGCTTCGGCGACAGCGTGATGGACAAGTATCTGCCCTACTGCGACCTGGCCGAGGAGTGCCGCAATCTGAAGCAGCTCTCGCGCATGGTCGACCGCATCGTCCTCTAGCGTCCTCTCGGACTTGCAAACGGGTCGTCAGTGTCGTTCATTATGCGCCGCTGACTCATCCTGAGTACAGCCAAGCAAAGGGGGGAGTTCATGAGGACGCTACCGAGGGTTCTGGCGATCGTTGCCGCGGCCGCGCTGCTGACGGGCTGCATGGCTGTGCGGTCGCCCGTGATTGGCCTGCTGTATACCGAGGTCTGGGGCCCGATCGATGCCGGCGGCCGCGTAGGCGCCAAGGAGGGCCAGGCCTGCGCGCAGTCCATCCTGGGGCTCGTAGCAACGGGTGATGCCAGCATCAAAGCCGCCGCAAAGGCCGGCGGAATCACCCAGATCAACTCCGTCGACCACTACACCCGCAACGTGATGGGCATCATGGGAGAGTTCTGCACGATCGTGCGTGGTTCGTAAACCGAACCATCGAGCACCCTTGCACCGCGTTCAGCAGCCGCGGAGAACACGAAAACGGCCCCCGGCGGGATTGCCGGGGGCCGCTGTGTGGGTCGGAGAGGGCGGCGATGACATCTATGGGGGGTGAGAGGTTGGACATTTCAAGCAGAAATGTCGTCATCACCGCCTTCTCCGCAAACTTTTTTGATCTCTCTTGACTTCCTCTCGCGCGACGCCCCTACAACGTCCTTGGGCGGGCCTGGCTTGTGAAGCGCCCGTCTGACTCAGATTATGCCTGTATCCACAGCGATGTCAAACGCTTTGTGGGAGGGCAGACGGGCGCTCAGGACCCTCCTACCAAAAGGGGTAAAACTTCACTTTTCCGGTATATCTCATTGAAAAGACAAAGAAATTAGCGTCTCACCCGGGAGCGGATCGGATTCTACAAATACTGTAATTTCAGCGCTGACAGCGCTCCGTGCACTGGGCTAAGCTCGCGCAATGGGGCGCCGCTTCCACCTGCGCACCTTCGGGTGCCAGATGAATCAGCACGATGCGCAGAAGATCTCGAATCTGCTGTTGCACGAGGGCTTCAGCGCCACGGAAGAGCTCGAGTCCGCCGACCTGGTGCTGATCCATACCTGCTCCGTCCGGGCCAAGGCCGAGCAGAAGCTCTACTCCGAGCTGGGGGCACTCTCCGCGCTCAAGCAGCGGCGCGCCGGTCTCATCATCGGCGTGGGAGGCTGCGTGGCGCAGCAGGAGGGAGACCGGCTGCTAGCGCGTTTCCCGCACCTGGACTTCGTGTTCGGTCCCCAGAACATTGTCCACCTGCCCAAGATGATCGGCGTGGCCGACGTCCAGCGCAGCCTGCGCGTGGATTACAGCGAGGACCCCCAGGAGCGCTTCGAGCTGCCCGAACGTCACCCCGAGTACACCTCGCCCACCCCCGGACGCGCCTTCGTCACCGTGATGGAGGGCTGTGATCTCTTCTGCAGCTTCTGTGTGGTGCCCCGGACGCGCGGGCGCGAGGTCAGTCGACCCAGCGCGTCCATCCTGGGCGAGGTGCGTGCTCTGGCGGAGCGGGGGGTGATCGAGGTGACCCTGCTGGGCCAGACGGTGAACGCCTACGGCCGACCTCGCCCGGGCCGGGTCGCCGGCGAGGTCGCTTTCGCGGAGCTGATCCGCGCCGTGGCCGCCGTCCCCGGCATCCAGCGCGTCCGCTTCACCAGCCCGCATCCGATCTTCGTGGGAGACGACTTGATCGCCTGCTACGCGGATGTGCCCGAGCTCTGCCCCCACCTGCACCTGCCCGTGCAGAGCGGGTCCTCGCGGGTGCTGTCCGCCATGCGCCGCCGCTACGACCGGGACGACTACCTGAAGCGGGTGGAGCGGCTGCGGCGAGCGCGCGCCGATCTCGCACTCACGACGGATGTGATCGTCGGATTTCCAGGCGAGACGAGAGAGGACTTCGAGCAGACCTTGAGCCTTGTGCGCGAGCTCGCATTCGTGGACAGCTTTAGCTTCAAGTACTCACCCCGGCCCGGGACTCCGGCGGTCCGGGCGGGCCTGGAGCCGATCGACCCCGCGGAGGCCCAGAGCCGACTGGAGGAGCTCCAGGCGCTCCAGCGCTCGCTGACGCTTGCGGCGCACGAGCGCCGCGTCGGGAGCTCCGTGCGCGTGCTGGTTGAGGGCGCGAGCCGCCACGGCGCTGGCCAGCGCTGCGGACGCTGCCCCTACAACCGCATCGTGAACTTCTCCTCCCGCGAGCCGGTTCCGGCCGGAACGCTGGTAGACGTTGATATCCATGGCGCGACACCTCACTCCCTGCTGGGCGAGGTTCCGGTGAAGCGCACGAATTTGGAGCTACCCTGTATCTGATGCGAGAGAGCTCATGATCCGCATGTCCGTCGCCGGCGTTCACCTGGACTCGTCCAGCGGAAGCGCGGTGCTCGTGCTCGCCAACCCCGAGGGTCGGGCGCTACCGATCCTGATCGGCCTGGCCGAGGCGACGTCGATCGCCAGGGAGTTAGAGGGGGTCGAGCTGCCCCGCCCGCTCACACATGACCTGCTGCGCGATAGCCTGGAGGCCCTGGGCGCGCGCATCCTGCGGGTGGAGGTGACCGCCCTCCGGGAGAACACCTACTACGCCATTGTCGTCCTGGCCGATGCCAGCGGACAGGAGACGCAGCTCGACAGTCGCCCCAGCGACGCCGTCGCGTTGGCCGTACGTGTAGACGCTCCCATCTTCGTGCATGAGCAGGTCCTGCGGGAGACCCAATCCAATCCACAAGAAATTCTCGCTTCAGCCGAGAAGGAGGAGTGGAAGAAGATCCTCGAGGCAATGGATCCGGAGGACTTCGGTAAATACAAGATGTGATCGGCGCCTAGCGCCGTCTCTGTCCGTTCTTCCCCCCGTGGCCCAAGGAGAAAGCTTGGCTCCCAAGGCGCGGCTACTCGCCATCGACGACCAGGCCTATTTCCGCAACCTGATCGAGGGACTGCTCTCGGACGAGGGCTACCAGGTCCAGACCACCGCCCATGGCCCGGGGATGCGGGAGCTGATCGAGCGGGACGGCCCCTTCGACCTGGTGCTGCTGGACTGGGTCACTCCGATCAGCGAGGGCCTGGATCTCGTCTCGGAGCTGCGGGAGCACTGGCCCGAGCAGGAAGTCATCGTGCTCAGCGGTGCGGGGGAGATCCGTCGCGTGGTGGCCAGCATGCAGCAGGGGGCGGCGGATTACCTGCTCAAGCCGATCGATCGCGAGAGCCTGCTCGGGTCGATTGCGGCGACGCTGGCCCGGCGCGAGCAGCGCCTTGGGCAGGCACGGCCCGTGGACGAGAACCAGGCGTGCGCGGACCGCCTGTCGCTGCTGGAGCGGGCCCTCCCGCTCCACGGCCTCAGCAGTGCCGAGGACGTGGGCCGCTCCCTGCTGGAGCTGCTTTGCAGCGAGGCTCGCGCCAGCGAGGGCGAGCTCTGGCTGCGGGAGTCTGGCGAGGGTGGCTGGCGACGCAGCTCGGCGCGCGGGGCGGCGGCGGCCAGGTTGGCACCCGAGGGGGGGCCGGCGAGCGTGCAGGCGCTGCGCGAAGACCTCGAGCAGGGCCGGACCCTGTTGCGGAAGGCAGACGAGAACCAGGAGGCCGTGCTCTTCGTGCCCTGCATGCGCGACGGGGAGCTGCTGGCGATCGCCCGCCTGGCCGGAGCGGAGGGCGAGGGCGGACCCGCCTTCGCTACCGGCTGCATTGAGGCCTGCGAAAAGGTCTCCGAGATCGGGGCACTGGCGATCTTCAAGGCCCTCCAGCTGGCGGAGCTGCGGCGGCAGAGCTTCAAGGACGACGTGACCGGCCTGCCGGGTCGGGCCTTCATCGAGCAGGTGGCTCAGACCGAGCTTCAAAAGGCGTCGCGTTATGGACGTGCGCTGTCCTACCTGGCGGTCGTACTCGATGGTCTTCCGGAAAGACTGCCCCAGGGGGCCCTGCAGCAGATCGTCCATGCCATGACGCGCACGCTTCGCACCACCGATGTCCTGGCCAGCGAGAACGCACGCAGGTTCTGGCTGCTGGTAACCGACACCCTTCCCTTCGGCAGCGTCGTGCTGAAGCGACGCCTGGCACAACGGCTGCGCGAGGTCCTCGAGGCCCGGAGTCTGGAGGGCTCGGTCGCGATCGGACTCAGCTGCTATCCCGCCGACGGCGACTCGGTGGAGGCGTTGACCCAGCTCGCCAGTGAGCGCGCCGACTTTGAGCGCACCAGCGTGGCGCGAGAGCTGGGGATCCACGCGGGCAGCCCGCTGGCGGAGATCCAGGCTCGCCTGCTCGAGCGTGCCCGGCCCATGCCTCCGGACTTCGTGGCCGGGGCGGCGGAGCTGGTGATCGGGGAGCTGAGCTGCCACGGCCGGGATCAGAGCCTGCTCTTGCTCGCGCCCGGAGCCGAGCGGAGCGCGTTCCTGGAGCCCTTGCAGGCGCTCGGCGAGATCGAGACTGCCACCGAGGTGTTCCTGGCCTGCAACGGGGACACGCTGCCGAACGGCCCCCGGATTACGCCCCTGGCGCTGCCGCCAGAGGTGTCACTCGACACCACCTGGATCGTGCGCTTCGGCGAGGCTCCGCCCTACGCGCTCGTCGCCGGCCCGCCCGACGCGGAGGGCCGGCGGCCGGTCTATCACTCCAGCGACCCGGTGCTCGTGGAGCACGTGATGTTCCGCCTACGCGAGGAGGTGGGCTTCGGGATGGGGAGCTAGCGTGCGCATCCTGATCGCCGATGCAGAGGGACCGCGCGCCAAGGGCCTGGCGGAGGCCTGCCTCGCTCGCAACCACAGCGTGGAGCGCGTAGCCCAGGGCGCAGCGGCGCTCGAGTGGACCCTCGAGCGGCAACCCGAGCTCGTCGTGTGTCCCCTCGACCTACCCGTGATCGACGGCGGGCGGCTGGCGGAGATCCTGCGCAGCAATCCGCGCACCCGCGACGTCAGCTTCCTGTTTCTGGTCAAGGACGAGCTCGATGCGCCCGTCCCCATGGACCCGCGCGACGGTGTGGTGGTCGCGCCCTGGCACAAGGAAGCTGTCCTCGATCACATCGACGCCGTGCTTGAGCGGAGCGCGCGTCAGGGGGAGGTTCGCAAGGACGCCGAGATGGCGGGGCAGCTGAGTCAGATCAGTGCCGGGGATCTGCTCCAGCTCTTCCAGATGAACCGCAAGAGCGGGACCCTGCGTATCCAGCGCGAGGGCGCCGCCGGACACGACTCGGTGCAGATCCGCGGCGGGCAGGTCGTGGATGCCAGCGTCGTGCTCCCGGATGGCACGAGCCTCAGCGGCGAGAAGGCGTTCTACCGCATCCTCTGCTGGGAGGCGGGACGCTTCGAGTTCATGCCGGGGGAGACGCCAGCGGGCGGCCGGATCCGCAAGCCGACCCGGGAGCTGCTGCTCGAGGGGATGCGCCTGCTCGACGAGCGGGAGAAGCGACGTCGAACGCTGCCGCCCGACGAGATGCAGCTGCGCCTCGCGCGGGCGCCCGAGAGCGTGCCCTCGGACCTGCACCCCCAGGTCGCCCAAGTCCTGGCTGTGCTGGAAGCCTATTCACGCGTGGGTGACATCGTAGACCACTGCCCCTTGCCGGATCTCCAGGTGCTGCACATCCTCGGCCTGCTACGTCAGCACGGGGCCCTCGCCCTCGACGAGCCGGCGAGCGGACCTCGCCCCAGCAAGCCCGAGGAAGAGCGACTTCTCACGCCGACTCAGGTCCGTCGCTTGCGCGAGTGGTCGGCGGCACAGCGTCCTGCCGCGGGGCCCGTGCTCAAGGTGCTGATCGTGAGCGCGACGTCGTCGGTCTTACTCGGGATCTCCGAGGTGCTCAAGCAGTTCTCCGAGTTCCGGCCCGGGCCTCGCCTGGAGCGCGTGCTGGCTGCTGGGCTGGGCACCCTCGGGCATTTTCCGCTCGGCGAGGGGCTCAGCCTGCGTCTGCTGGCCGTCCCCGCCGACACCCGCTATGCGCCGCTCTGGGAGGTGGCGGCGGCCGGGATGCTGGGCGCCGTGATCGTTCCCAACGGACCCTACGGAAACGGCCTCGAGGCCACCGAGGCTGCGTTCACGCGCTTGGACGCACTGGGTTCCCGTCCGGCGCTGCATCTGTTCCTGGCCGATGGCCCGAGCGCGTCGCTCTCGGAGGAGGCCCGCGAGCAGAGCGCGTCGCTCGAGGAAGGCACGGTCTTCGTGCTGCCGGCCAGCCCCAGTGACGAGCGCGTCCCGGTCCTGCGCAACGTGTTCGCGAGTCTGGTGCCATGAAAGATCTGCTGGCAAAGGTCGAGCTGCTGAAGGATCTCGGGGGGGACGCACGCGAACAGCTTGCCGAGCATTTCGAGGAGCGCCGCCTGGATCAGGGCCGCGCCCTATTCCGCATGCACGACGAGGCCGAGGAGCTGTACCTGGTGGCGGAGGGCCAGCTGAGGCTCGAGCTCTCGGGGGAGCCGGTGGGAACACTCGGGCCTGGCGATGTCGTGGGCGCTGCGAGCCTGGTGGTGATCGGCCGGCGGGAGTGCTCGGCGATCGCCCAGACGCCGGTGCGGGTGCTCACGCTGACGCGGGAAAGCTATCTGCGGCTCCGGCTCGAGCAGCCACAAGTTGCGTTGGTGTTGCAGGAAGGAATTCTGCGCGAGCTGGCCCACGTCGTGCGTGCCTCGCTCCCCGAATTCGTACGTATTACCGACGGCACTTGACTTCATTCGGCCTGCTCACTAGAGTCGGCGGCCACCGACCAGGAGGGGCGCCTTGCGACAGGCCGAGATCCAGGATGGCCTGACCTTCGACGACGTTCTCCTGCTCCCGTGCGCCTCTTCCGTCCATCCCAACGAGGTGGATCTCTCCGCGCAGCTTACGCCGCGCATCAGGCTTTCGATTCCCCTGATCTCCTCGCCCATGGATACGGTCACCGAGCACCGCACGGCGATCTGCATGGCTCAGGAGGGCGGGATCGGTTTTGTCCACAAGAACCTCTCCCTCGAGGCCCAGGCCGCGGAGGTGGCCAAGGTCAAGCGCTCAGAGTCGGGCATGATCGTGGATCCGATCACGCTCGAGCCAGAGCAGCCGATCCATGAGGCCTTGGAGGTCATGCGCCGCAACCAGATCTCGGGCTTGCCGGTCGTGCGTGGAGAGCAGCTGGTCGGGATTCTTACGAGCCGGGATCTACGCTTCGTCAAGGATCTCGAGCGACCCGTGTCGAGTCTGATGACCTCCGCGGGGCTCATCACCGCCGAGCTGGGCGTGACCCGGGAGCGGGCCAAGGAGCTGCTGCACGAGCACCGCATCGAGAAGCTGCTGGTCACCGACGAGGGTGGAAACCTGCGCGGCCTGATCACGATCAAGGACATCGACAAGGAGCAGCGCTTTCCACACGCGAACAAGGATGCGCTGGGTCGTTTGCGCGTGGGCGCCGCGGTCGGGGTGGCGTCCGATATGCTCCCGCGGGCCGAGGCTTTGCTTCAGGCTGGCGCCGACGTCTTGCTCCTGGATAGCTCCCACGGCCATGCGGAGGCGGTGCTACGCGCCGCCGACGCGCTGCATACGAGCTTCCCCGAGACCGAGATCATCGGAGGGAACGTCGCCACGTCCGAGGGTGCGGAGGCCCTGATCAAGGCCCATGCTGCTGCCATCCGCTGTGGGGTGGGTCCCGGCTCCATCTGCACCACGCGCGTGATCGCGGGCGTGGGGGTTCCCCAGCTCAGCGCCGTTCTACAGACCTCGGACATTTGTCGACGGCAGGGCGTTCCGCTGATCGCCGACGGTGGCGTCCGTTACTCGGGGGATATCACCAAGGCCTTGGCCGCCGGCGCCGACACCGTGATGCTGGGCTCGCTCTTTGCGGGCACGGACGAGAGCCCAGGCGAGGTGGTGCTGCACCAGGGGCGATCCTACAAGGTGTACCGCGCCATGGGATCGGTCTCCGCCATGCACGGCGGCAGTCGCGACCGCTATTTCCAGGAAGAAGTCGACTCCGCGGCCAAGCTGGTCCCGGAGGGCGTGGAGGGCCGGGTTCCCCATCGCGGGCCTCTCGCCACCAGTGTCTATCAGATCCTCGGCGGCGTGCGCTCGGGGATGGGGCTGGTCGGTGCTGCTAACCTCGACGAACTGCGCGTTCGCGCCCAGTTCGTACGCATCTCTGCTGCGGGTCTGCGCGAGTCCCACCCGCACGACGTGATCATCACGGAAGAGCCTCCCAATTACTGGGTCGAGAAGTAGTGTTTCGTTCCGGGAGTTCCAACGCAGTTCTCGCGGCCGAGGCGCCGCGCTGGCAAGGCGCGCGAGCGAGGCGAATCCGTAGCTATGGCGAGCCAGTGCAACGCCGCGAGCGCAGATGCATCGGTCGCCGAGAATGCGAGCGAACTTCCGGATCGGGACACTAGGTGCAGCCCCTCGAATCTGTGATCATTGTCGACTACGGATCCCAGTACACTCAGCTGATTGCGCGCCGGATCCGCGAGCAGCACGTCTATTGCGAGATCGTGCCCCCCTGGGTGGAGACGGCGCGCGTACGCAGCGCGCAGCCGCGCGCGCTCGTGCTCTCCGGGGGCCCGGCGAGTGTCATGCAGGAGGGTGCGCCGCAGTTCAACGAGGAGATCCTCGATCTCGGCGTACCCATACTCGGCATCTGCTATGGCATGCAGCTGCTTGTCCAGCACTTTGGCGGGCAGGTGGAGCCGGCTGCCGCGCGCGAGTACGGGCGCAGCCATCTGCGGGTGGAGTTGCAGGGCGATCCCTTGTTTCATGACGTGCCGGCTGAGAGCGTGGTGTGGATGAGCCACGGGGATCGGGTGAGCCGACTGCCGCAGGGCTTCCGCGTGATCGGCACCTCCGAAAACAGCCCCTTCGCCGCGATCCGTCACACGCACAAGCCTCTCTACGGCCTCCAGTTCCACCCGGAGGTGGCACACACGGAGGCGGGCACGTTGCTCATACAGAACTTCCTCAAGCGTGTGGTCGGACTGCAGGGCAGCTGGACCATGGACGACTTCATCACGTCCCAGGTGCACGCGCTTCGCAAGCGTGTGGGGGACGCCGCGGTCATCTGTGGCGTGTCGGGAGGCGTTGACTCCAGTGTGGTGGCGGTGCTGCTGCACCGCGCGCTCGGCGATCGGGCACGCTGCTTCTTCGTCGACACGGGTCTCGGGCGCGCGGGCGAAATGGAAGAGGTCGAGCACGCCTTTAGAGAGCACCTCAAGATCCCGCTTGAAACGATTGATGCGTCCGAGCTTTTCCTGGAGCGGCTGTGCTCGATCGAGGACCCCGAAAAGAAGCGCGTCAGCGTGGGCCACACTTTCATTGAGGCCTTCGAACAGGCCGCCGCTCGCATCCCCCAGGCACGCTTTCTGGCCCAGGGCACGCTCTATCCCGACGTGATCGAGTCCGTCTCGGTTTGGGGACCCTCGGCCACGATCAAGACCCACCACAACGTGGGCGGCCTGCCGGAGCGCATGAATCTCGAGGTGATTGAGCCGCTGCGGGAGCTCTTCAAGGACGAGGTGCGGGAGGTGGCCGAGCGCTTGGGCATCCCGCGCACGCTGGCGCGGCGCCATCCTTTCCCCGGACCGGGACTCGCCATCCGTATCATCGGCGAGGTCACACCCGAGCGGCTCACGATCCTGCGCGAGGCGGATCTGTGCGTGCGCCAGGAAGTCGAGCGGGCCGGTCTCTACGACCAGCTCTGGCAGGCCTTTGCGGTCTTCCTGCCGATTCGTACCGTGGGGGTAATGGGCGATGCGCGCAGCTACGAGCATGTGATCGCAGTGCGCTGCGTGACCTCGCAGGACGGGATGACGGCTGATTGGGCGCCGCTCCCGACAGAGCTGCTCGCTCGCATCTCCAACCGCATCATCAACGAGGTGGCCGGAGTCAACCGTGTCGTCTACGACATCTCCAGCAAACCACCGGCCACGATCGAATGGGAGTGACCCGCGCTCGACGCGGTTCGAGGTCATAGGCTGAGCATCCGTCCGTGGAGGGTGGGATTCTCGTGAGCAAGTCGTCGCACTTCGCGCATCTGCATCTTCACACCCAGTATTCGATCCTCGATGGCGCCATCGGCATCTCTCCCCTGCTCGAGCGTTGCCGGGAGCTGGGTATGCCGGCGGTTGCCATGACCGACCACGGCAACATGTTCGGTGCGGTGTCGTTTCACGAGGCGGCGGTGCGAGCCGGGGTCAAGCCGATCATCGGCTGCGAAGTCTACGTGGCACAGAGCTCGCGCTTCGACCGCGACCCCAATACGGGAGGCTTCAACGGGATTAACCACCTGCTGCTCTTGGCCATGAACGAGACGGGTTACCGCAACCTGCTGCGGCTGGTCTCCAAGGGCTTCCTCGAGGGTTTTTACTACAAGCCTCGCGTAGACATTGAGCTCTTGCGTGCGCATTCGGAAGGCCTGATCGCCACCTCCGGCTGCCTCTCGGGCGCCGTTCCCAACGGGATTCTCAACGGCCGCAAGAGGGATGCCTGGGACACGGTCGAAATGTTCTCGCGCATCTTCCCCGACCGCTACTACCTGGAACTCCAACGTCACGGCATCCGCGAGCAGGAAATCGTAAATACGGAGCTCCTGCGTATGCACCGCGATCTGGCGCTGCCCCTGCTGGCCACAAACGACTGCCACTATCTCTCCGAGCACGACGCGCATCCCCACGAGGCGCTGCTCTGCGTGCAGACGGGCAAGACACTGGATGATCCCAAGCGCTTCCGCTTCCACGGCCAGGGCTTCTACGTAAAGAGTGCAGCGGAGATGCTGGAGCTTTTTCACGACCACCCGGAGGCTGTGACAAACTCGGTCGAGCTGGCAGAGCGCTGCAACTTCGAGCTCGAGACGGGCAAGTTGATGCTGCCGGAGTTCGAAGTGCAGCCAGGCTACACGGTCGAGAGCTACCTTGCGGAGCTCTCCTCGCAGGGGCTACGGCGTCGTCTCGGCCTCGAGCCGGGCGCGCCCCTGCCGGACGACGCGCGCGAGTACGAGGAACGACTGCGCTACGAGCTCGACGTGATCTCGCGCTGTGGCTACTCAGGCTATTTTCTGATCGTGTGGGACTTCGTGCGCTTCGCGCGCGAGCGCGGGATCCCGGTGGGCCCGGGGCGCGGCTCGGCGGCTGGAAGCCTGGTGGCGTACACGCTCGAGATCGTCGGCATCGATCCCTTGGAGTACCGCATCCCATTCGAGCGCTTTCTCAATCCCGAGCGCGTATCCATGCCTGACATCGACGTGGACTTCTGCATGAACCGCCGCTCCGAGGTGATCCGCTACGTCGAGGAGAAGTACAACCAGGGGGGCGACGAGGGACGCCGCGTGGCGGGTATCGTTACCTTCGGAACGATGCAGGCGAAGGCGGTCGTGCGCGATGTGGGTCGTGTTCTGGGCCTGCCCTTCGCCAAGGTCGATCGCATCGCCAAGCTCATTCCGACGACGCTGGGTATCAAGCTCGACACCGCCCTGAAGCAGTCGCGCGAGCTGCGCACGCTGGTTGAGGGCGATACGAGTCTACAGGAGCTCTTCGAGCTAGCGCGGGCGCTGGAGGGACAGATTCGCAATCCCGGCAGGCACGCGGCCGGTGTCGTGATCTCCTCCCGGCCGCTGATCGAGTCGGTCCCGCTGTATCGGGATCCGCGCAGCGGCGACATCCTCACTCAGTTCGATTACCGCGACGCCGAGAAGGTAGGGCTGATCAAGTTCGACCTCCTCGGCCTGCGCACCCTGACGATCATCCATGGTGCGGTGGAGCGAATCCGGAGCCGCCACTCCCCAGCGTTCCGGGTCGAGGATACGGATCTGGGCGACCCCGCGACGTATGAGTTGCTGTGCAAGGGGGACACCGAGGGGATCTTCCAGGTGGGCCAGTCCAGCGGTATGACGGAGCTCGTGGTGCGGGTTCAGCCGCGCCACTTCCGCGACCTGATTCCCCTGGTGGCGCTGTACCGACCCGGTCCGCTGCAGTCGGGAATGGTTGACGACTACGTCGAGCGGCGGCACCGGCGCACGCGCGTGGAGTATTTGTTGCCGGAGCTCGAGGAGATCCTGGCCGAGACCTACGGCGTCATCCTGTACCAGGATCAGGTGCTGCAGATCGCCAACCGCTTGGCCTCCTTTTCGCTCGCGGAAGGGGATCTTCTGCGGCGGGCTATGGGCAAGAAAATCCCCGGCGAGATGGAGCAGCAGCGCGCGCGTTTCCTCGAGGGCTCGCGTACCAACGGCCATCCCCTGGCCAAGGCCGAGCAGATCTTTAACCTGATGTATCAGTTCGCCGGTTACGGTTTCGGCAAGGCCCACTCGGCGGCCTACGCGCTGCTCACACACCAGACGGCCTACCTGAAGACGCATTATCCGGCCGAGTTCTACGCGGCTACGCTGACGGCCGAGTGGCGTGAGCAGGACAAAATCGACCGCTACATCAGGGATGCCCGCGCGCGCGGGATCGAGATGCAGCCCCCGAGCATCAACACCAGCGATGCGGAGTTCAGCGTGACCCAGGACGGGCGCGGAGTCCGCTTCGGCTTGCAGGGCATCAAGAACGTGGGGGAGGGCGCCGTGAAGGCGATCCTCGAGGCCCGTGCCGAAAACGGGCCATTCAAGAGCCTCTTTGACTTCTGCGAGCGCATCGATGGCAGACGCGTGAACCGGCGCGTGATCGAGAGCCTGATCCGTTGCGGGGCCTTCGACTTTCAGAAAGCGACACGGGCCTCGCTGTTCCAGGCATTGGCGGCGGCGCTTGAGCGGGCCGCACAGCTACAGCGCGATCGAGCGGACGGTCAGACCTCCCTCTTCGGGAGCCTTTCCGAGAGCGATGAGCCTCCACTCCAGGAGCTCCCCGAATGGCCGCACGCCGCGTGCCTGGCGGCAGAGAAGGAGATGCTGGGCTTCTACGTGACCGGCCATCCCCTGCTGGAGCACGCTGGTGCGCTCGAGTTCTTCTCGACCCTGCGCCTGAATCAGGTGCGTGATGAGGAGCAGGCTGGACAGGTGGTGCGAGTGGCGGGCATCCTGAGCGGCCTCAGCACGCAGAAGACGCGCCGTGGGGGCCTCATGGCGCGGGCGCGGCTGGAGGACATGGATGGCGCTCTGACCGCTGTATTCTTTCCCGCCGTGTTCGACCGCTACGTCAGCCAGCTTCGCACCAGCGACCCGCTCCTGCTGAAAGGGACCCTACAGCTGGAGAACGAGCGCGCCGAGCTTCATGTGGACGAGGTGATCCCGTTGAGCGAGGTCTGGAGTCGATGCACGAGCGAGCTTCGCCTGTGTCTGGACGCGGCAGCGGTTTCCTCGGAGCGTCTGCTCGAGCTGCGCCAGCTGCTCGATCTCGAGCCCGGAGAGGTGCCGGTCTGCGTACAGCTGCGGCTGGCCAGCGGTGCGGAAGCGGTACTCGCGCTCCGAAGCCACCGGGTGAAGGTGAGCGAGGACCTCGTGCGGCGGGTGGATCAGCTCTTCGGTGCAAAGGTTTCCGAGTGTCGCGTCTAGGCCTATGCCTGCTCGGGCTGGCGCTCCTGCACTTGCCTGGGTCCGCGCTGGCGCTCGAACCCGTCACCGTCAGCGTGCAGGGCACGGTCGAGCTCAACAACGAGAACGCGGGCAAGGCGCGGGAGCTGGCGCTGCACGCGGGCCTGGTGGAGGCCGCGCTGGCGGTGGCCCGCCGCTTCGTGCCGCCCCATGTGATGGAGTTCCAGCAGGAACGTATCCGTGAGGCCCTGGAGACGAGCGCCGCTGGGTTCGTCCTCACCTATCGTGTCGACGGTCCTGTGGGGGCGAGGCCGGCGCGCGCTGATCCAGCGCAGCAGGAATTCGTATTGGGGCTCAGCGCGACGGTGGACGCGTCACGCGTGCGCGAGCTGCTGCGCACGCTGGGCGTGCTGCGCCAGCGCGGTGATCGGGCATCGGTGTTGCTGAGAGTTGGCCTCGATCCGGGGGGCAGCGAGTGGGCGCCGTCGCTGCCGAGCAGCTTCGCCCACTATCTGACACGCCATCTCGAGGGCGAAGGTCTGGTGGTGGTGGATCCCGCGCTGCGTGCGCCGGGCTCAGCCCAGCCGGGCAGCGCCTTCGATCACGCGCGTAGCGTGGGTGCCGATGTCGCGATCGAGGTCGGAGTTCGTTGGCAGCGGCACGCGTCGCTGGGGCTCATGGGCGGGCGAGCCGAGGTGCGGGTGCGGGCGCTGCGCACGGACGACGGCTCCGAGGTCGCGCTGGCGCGCTTCGAGGCTCCGGCCTATCACGCCGATCCAGACGAGGCCTTTGCTCGCGCTCTCGAAGCCGTCCAGGCCCAGGTGGCCCAGAACCTGACGCTCCAGCTGGACCGGAACTGGCGCGCTCTGGCGGCCCAGGAGTCAGGCCCCATCGAGCTACGCCTACTGAACGCCACCAGCCTGGGCCAGGTGGACGCGGTGCAGAAAACCCTCCGTAACGTGCTGGGCGCCGAGGAGGCGAGCCTGATCACGCTTGCGCCCTGGCTGGCGGAGATCCAGGTCAAAGGCCCCCTCTCTCCGGGCGCGCTGCAGGATCGCCTGGTCCGGGTCGTCTTCGATGGCTTCCGGCTGCGGCCGGTCGAGGTCTCGCGACAGCGGGTCGAGGTGCGGGTGGAGACCCTCACCGACCCCGACGCCGGACCCGGGCCCCCTTCCGTGGGCGGGCCTTGAGTCTCCTGCCGCTGGCTCTCAAATTGACACCCTAGAGCCAAATTGATATGAAATCCGCTAGCTTAGAGGCACGTAGCTCAGTGGGAGAGCACTTCCTTGACACGGAAGGGGTCGGCGGTTCAATCCCGCCCGTGCCTACCAGAAGCCGTCCTTCCGGGGCACATAGCCATGGCTGACCTCTGGACCGATCGGAGCGTGACCACTGCGTCCCTTTCTTAGATGAATGCATGAGCACAGTTGAGATCGAGCTTGAGCTTCCGGATGGCACGCGCATGCGCGTGCCCGAGGGCACAACCTCCCTCGAGGTGGCGGAACGCATCGGACCGGGCCTGGCCCGGCAAGCGGTGGCGGGCCAGCTCGATGGCGCGTGGGTCGATCTGCGCGCGCCTTTGTGGCGCGGCGGGGCCTTGCGCCTGATCACCACGCGCGATCCGGAAGCGGGCCAGGTGATCCGCCACTCGGCGGAGCACGTGATGGCGGATGCGGTGAAGCGGCTCTGGCCCGAGACCCAGATCGACGTGGGCCGCACGGACCACTCCGAGAAGTTCCAGTACGACTTCGACATCCCCGTGCGCATCACGCCGCAGGATCTGGAAGCAATCGAGGCGGAGATGCGTCGCATCGTCGAGCAGGGCGAGCCCTTCGTACGGGAGGTCGTCTCGGCGGACGAGGCCCGGCGGCTGTTCGAGTCCAAGGGCGAGCCGCTCAAGGTCTCGCGCCTCGGCGATATTCCCGCCGGAGAAGAGATCACGCTCTTTCGGCACGGGTCGTTCGTGGACCTCTGCCGTGGCCCCCACGTTCAGAACACCGCTCAGATTGGTGCTTTTAAGCTGACCGAGCTGGCGGGCTCGTACTGGCGCGCGGACGAGAGCAATCAGATGCTCCAGCGTATCTCGGGCGTGGCCTTCGCCAGCGAGAAGGAGCTCGCGGCCTACCACAAACGTATCGAGGAGGCCCAGCGACGGGATCATCGACGCCTGGGCGTGGAGCTCGATCTCTTCCAGTTCCACGAGTGGTCGCCGGGCTCGGTCTTCTACCTGCCGAAGGGTTTCGCGCTCCACCAGAGGCTGGTCGACTACGTGCGCGGTCTCTACCGCAAATACGGTTACCAGGAGGTGATGTGCCCCCAGATCTTCTCGACGGAGCTCTTCAAGGTCTCGGGTCATTATGAGCTTTTCAAGGACGATATGTTCCTGATGCGCGGGGACGAGCGGGAGGAGATCGCGCTCAAGCCCATGAACTGCCCTGCTCACGCGCTCATCTTTCGCTCGCGGAAGCGTTCCTATCGCGAGCTTCCGATGCGACTGGCCGAGTTTACCCAGCTCCATCGCAACGAGCGCTCGGGGACCTTGCTGGGGCTGACCCGAGCGCGCTCCTTCTCGCAGGACGATGCGCATATCTTCTGCGAACCCGACCAAGTCCAGAGTGAGATCGATCGGTTCTTCGAGATGACGCGCGAGATCTACCGCGACCTCGGGCTCTCGGCCCTCGAGGTCTACGTCTCGACTCGAGGCAGCGAGTTCATCGGCGAGCCCGCAGACTGGGAGCGCGCCGAGCGCTTACTCTTTGAGTCGGTGGAACGAGCCGGCTTCGATTATCGGCATAAGCCCGGTGAGGCCGCCTTTTACGCTCCCAAGGTGGAGTTCGATTTTCATGATGCCCTGGGCCGAGCCTGGACGCTGGGCACGATTCAGATCGACATGGCGATGCCCGGACGCTTCGGGCTGCGCTATGTCGGAGCGGATGGCCAGGAGCACGAGCCGGCCATGCTCCACCGCGCGATTCTGGGCTCACTCGAGCGCTTCATCGCGATCTATCTGGAGCATACTGCGGGCGACTTGCCGCTCTGGCTGGCGCCGCAGCAAGTGAGCGTGCTTCCGGTAACAGAGCGTCATGAGGAGTTCGGGCGCAAGGTTCTCGACGTGCTTCAGGTTGCGGGCGTGCGCGCCGAGCTGGACAATCGCAACGAGAAGCTCGGCTATCGAGTGCGCGGCGCCGAGACGCAGAAGATTCCATATATCCTGGTTGTGGGAGACCGGGAGCAATCCGACGGCACTGTCAGCGTTCGGCGCCGCCACAGGAAGGGCCAGCAGATGGTTGGTGTGGATGAGTTTCGTCGTCAAATAGAGGAGGAGATAATGACGCGTGGGATTTCGTAGGCGCCGTTGGCGAGATGCTCGCCCAGAAGAGGACAAGATCAAAGTGAATAGAGCCATCAGGGTACCGGAAGTTCGGGTCGTCAACGAAGACGGCCAGCAGCTCGGGGTCATGGCCACGGAGACGGCGCGCGATTTCGCCGGTCGGGTGGGCCTGGACCTGGTCGAGATTTCGCCCAGGGCCGACCCGCCGGTATGCAAGATCATGGACTACGGACGTTACAAATACGAGATCAAGAAGAAGGCGGCATCGGCCAAGAAGTCTCAGCATCAGAGCCAGCTGAAGGAGATCAAGTTGCGGCCGCAAATCAGCGATCACGATCTCGATTTCAAGCTGAAGAATGCACGGAAATTCTTGTTTGAGGGTGACAAGGTAAGGTGTACCGTTATGTTTAGGGGTAGAGAAATCGTGCATGTGAAGGTGGGTCGAGAGCTGCTCCGGAGTGTGGAGGAGCGGCTGGGAGACTTCGCGATCACGGAGTCGATGCCGCGCATGGAGGGGAGAACCCTGAGCTTCACGTTGGCGCCGAATCGCCCGGCGATCGAGAAGATCAAGGCCAAGGAGCAAGCGGCGCGGGAACGCGAGGCGGAGAGCTCAGAGGAGAATCAGGGTGCCGAAGATTAAGACACGGCGGGGTGCCGCAAAACGCTTCAAAGTGACCGGAAGTGGTCGGATTCTGCGCGGGAAAGCATACCGCCGGCACATCTTGACCAAGATGACCCGCAAGCGGAAGCGGCAGCTTGGCAAGAAGACTCTGGTGGCTTCGAGCGACGTAGCCAGGGTGCGCAAGCAGATTCCGTATCTGTGATGTCGCAGTAGTGAATATCAGGAAGGGGTCGCAGCAATGAGAATTAAACGAGGATTGACGCGGCAACGGCGCCATCGCCGTATCTTGAAGCAGGCCTCGGGGTTTCGCGGCGCCAGGGGGAAGCTCATTCGCCCGGCTCGACTCGCACTCGAGCGAAGTCTCAAGTTCGCCTACCGCGACCGACGTCAACGCAAGCGCCAGTTCCGTAGGCTGTGGGTGGTGCGGATCAACGCGGCGGCGCGTGAGTACGGCCTCTCCTACAGCCGCTTGATGAACGGCCTGAAACGGGCGGGTGTGGAGGTCGATCGGAAGATTCTTGCCGACCTCGCGGTCACGCACCCCAAGGCCTTTTCCGAGCTGGCGGAGCTGGCGAAGTCGCAGGCCGCGTAAGCCGGTAGCACAGCATGCCAACAGGGGTGGAGAACCTCGGCCAGCTAGAGAGCCAGGCCCGAGCCGCGCTCGAAGCTGCCCAGAGTGTGCAGGCGCTGACCGAAGCGCGCGCGCGTTTCCTGGGGCGCAAGGGGTCCATCAGCAGCCTGCTGCGAGGGATCGGTGCGCTCGACCCGGCTGAGCGAGGGCGCGTGGGCCAGGCGGTCAACGCCAGCAAGCAGCGCATCGACGAGCACTTCCAGGCGCGGCGCCGCGTACTCGAGGCGGCCGATCAGGCCCGTGCCATGGAGAGGCAGGCGCTGGACGTGACCCTTCCAGGCCTGGTGCCGCCCCGAGGACATCTGCATCCGGTGACGCTGATCGAGCGTGAGATGACCCAGTTCTTCTCCAACCTGGGTTTCTCGATTGAGCTCGGCCCCGAGGTGGAAACCGAGTACTACAACTTCGAGGCGCTGAATATCCCCGCGGATCATCCCTCCCGAGACATGCAGGACACCTTCTTTGTGGAGGGCGGGCACGTTTTGCGGACCCACACCTCGCCCGTCCAGATCCGCGCCATGAGTGGGCGTCAACCGCCCTTCCGCTTCATCGCTCCGGGCCGTGTTTTTCGGCACGACAGTGACGCTACGCACTACCCCATGTTCCACCAGCTTGAGGGCTTTCTGGTCGACGAACGCGTGACATTTGGAGATCTCAAGGGCGTGCTCTATGCGTTTGCACACCAGCTCATGGGGCCGGAGGTGAAGCTGCGGTTCCGAGCGCATTTCTTTCCCTTCACCGAACCGTCGGCCGAGATGGACTTCTCTTGGCGGGGCGATTGGCTCGAGTGGGGTGGTTGCGGGATGATCCATCCGCGGGTGCTCGAGAACTGTGGGATCGATTCCGAGCGCTACCAGGGCTTCGCATTCGGCATGGGGATCGACCGCACCGCTATGCTGCGCTTCGGCATCCCCAACATCCATCTCCTCTTCGACGGGGACGTCCGGGTCTTGGAGCAGATCTGATGCGAGTTCCGCTCGGCTGGCTCGCGGAGTGGATCGAGCTTCCGGCCTCGCAGCAGGAGCTCACGGAGCGGCTCACCCTGGGCGGCCTCGAGATCGAGGGCATCGAGAACACGGGCCCCGACCTGTCAGCGCTGCGCGTGGGCCACGTGCTCGAGCGCAAGCCCCACCCGAAAGCGGATCGGCTCTCGCTCTGTCAGGTGGATCTAGGCGATGGCGAGCCGCTGGAGATCGTATGCGGGGCTGCGAACGTGGCGGCCGGGCAGAAGGTCGCGGTCGCGTCTGCGGGAGCCGTTCTGCCTGACGGTACCAAGCTCAAGCGGACCAAGATCCGCGGGGTCGTCTCGCAGGGGATGATCTGCTCCGCACAGGAGCTGAGGCTCGGCGAGGGCCACAGCGGCATCCTGGTGCTGGATCCGGAGACGCCCGTGGGTGTGCCGCTCGGCACCGTACTGTCGGCGGGACAGACCGTGATCGATTTCGAAATCACGCCGAACCGGGGGGATTGGGCGTCCATGCTCGGCATTGCACGCGAGGTTCGGGCGCATTTCGGGGGAAGCATCCACTGGCCGGAGCTGGATGTGCTCGAGGGAGAGCGCGAGACCTCCACGGACATCAGCGTCGAGATCGATGACGCAGCGGGATGCTATAGCTATGTGGCACGCATCGTACGCGGGGTCCGGCTGGGATTCTCACCGGGCTGGCTGTGTGAGAAGCTCGAGGCGGTGGGCATGCGTCCCATCAACCTGGTGGTTGACGTCACCAATCTCGTCCTGCTCGAGCTGGGTCAGCCGCTTCACGCCTTCGATTTGGGCACGCTGCGCGGCGGTGTGATTCGAGTGCGCGGCGCGGCGGCGGGAGAGAAGATCGTGACGCTCGACGGCACCACGCGTGCGCTCGTGACCGATGATCTGGTCATCGCCGACGCCGAGCGTGCGATCGCGATCGCGGGCGTAATGGGCGGTGCCGAGACCGAGGTGCGGGAGGACACCACGGACCTCCTGATCGAGAGCGCTCACTTCGATCCCTCGCGGGTACGGCGCACCGCGCGCAGGCTCGGTCTGCATACGGAGGCGTCCTACCGCTTCGAGCGCGGCGTGGATCGCGAGGGGATCGGGCGAGCTGCTGACCGCTGTGCACGACTGCTCGCGGAGCTCGCGGGCGGAGAGATCTCCCGGGGTCGGGTGGTGGCTCGGGGGGGGACGTTCCCTGCGATCTCGGAGGTCGTGCTCGATCCAGAGCGCATGAACCGCTTGCTCGGGACCTCGCTATCCGTGGAGCAGGTGGTGGCGCTGCTGGCTCGTCTGGAGATCCGCGCCTCGCTCGATGGAGACGGTCACCTGCGTTGTGCCATCCCGAGCCACCGCAACGATGTCCATCTTCCGCAGGACGTCATCGAGGAAGTGGCGCGCATCTACGGCTACGACCGCCTTCCCACGACGCTTCCGGTGTGCGAGCTCAGCAGCGCAACGCAGCCGGGAAGCTACCTGCTCAGTGCGCGCGTGAGGGATAGCCTGTGTGCGTCGGGCCTGCTCGAAACGATGACGTTCCCCGGTTTCGCGACGGCCGATCTCGATGCGTTGGGTTTGCCCGACGACGACTCGCGCCGTCGGACGGTGCAGATCTTGAACCCGATCACCGAGCACGAGTCGCAGCTCTGTACGAGTCTCGTCCCTGCTTTGCTGAGGTCCACGCGCCAGAACCTGGCGCGCCAGGTCGACCGGGTCCGGCTCTTTGAGCTCGGTCGCGTTTTCTCCCCGGGGGAGGAAGGCCAGCTTCCGGACGAGCGGATCCAGGTGGTTGCCGTGATCACGCGCGGCGAGCGCCGTCAGCTGTGGGAGCCGCGGGAAGGAGCTCCGCTCTTCTTTGAGGCGAGAGGGATCGCGGAGCGGGTGCTCTCCGACCAGGCTGTGTCGGTGGAGTTCCGTGCGGGTGCTGGAGAGCCCTATCTCCATCCCGGTGCGTCAGGTCAGCTGGTCGCGGCTGGACGTACGATCGCATCGGTGGGGGAGCTGCACCCGAAGGTCGCGCATGCCTTCGAGATCGAGGAGCCCTGCGCCCTGCTCGAGATCGATTTAGAGGCAGTGGAGGCGCTTCCCTCGAAACTGCCCCAGTACCATGAGGTCTCGCGTCAGCCCGCCGTACGCCGTGACATCGCGGTCTTGTTGACCCGAGACTGTCCGGCGGGGGAGGTGCTCGCCGCGATCCGCAAGACCGGGGGAGCGGCGCTTGTGTCGGTTGATCTCTTCGACCGATACGAAGGGGAGGGCATCCCCGAGGACAAGGTGAGTATGGCCGTGCGGCTGGTTTTCCAACGGCCAGACCGCACGCTGGAAGATGCAGAAATCAGACGTATGACGGAGCGAGTGGTGCAGATGCTGGCCCATCGCTTTGGCGGGGAACAGCGCTAGGACCGCCGGGGAGGAGGAATGACCATGACCAAGGCCGAGATCGTCGAGATGATCTACGAGCGCGTCGGCTTCTCCAAGAAGGAGTCGGCCGAACTTGTAGAGACCGTATTCGAGGTCATCAAGGACGCACTTGTTGCGGGCGAGAAGGTGAAGTTCTCGGGGTTCGGGAACTTCGTGGTGCGCCAGAAGAACGCGCGCAAGGGACGCAACCCCCAGACCGGTGAAGAGATTCAGCTGGAGGCTCGCCGCGTCCTTACCTTCAAGCCGAGCCTGGTGCTCAAAAACGCACTGAACCAGTAGTCCAGACGGTTCGCCTGAGCTAGGATGAGTGCATTCGGGCGCGCGTCTGCTCGCCTCGGATCAGCGGAGGGGGGGCATGGACGATATTCAGAAGAAGCTCGATGGCCTTCCCGACAAGAGCTACTTCCGAATTGGGGAAGTGGCCCGCATCACTCGGGTAAAGCCCTACGTGCTGCGCTTTTGGGAGTCGGAGTTCAAAATGATGACTCCACCGAAATCCCGCTCCAAGCAGCGCATGTATCGAAAAAAAGACATCGAGATGATTCTCAAGATCAAGCAGCTGCTGTACGCGGAACGCTTCACCATCGAGGGCGCGCGCAAGCGCCTCTCGGCTGAGCGCCGCGAAGGGGCGACCGAGCTGCGTGAGCAGGCTAAGCTGCCGACCACGGAGTTACGCCGCATGCGCAATGAGCTCGAGAAGATCCAGGAGCTCCTGGCGGATCCTTGACGTGACGCCTCCAGTCATGCCTACATGGGACTGGAGCACGTTCGAATGTCGTCTCGGTGCGTCACCCTTGTAAGCCTGACCTGCCTGGCAATTCTGTCTGTAGGCCAGATGCTTGTGCCTGCAGTTGCGTACGCCGGTGTGCCTCGGGCATGCATCCATTCGAGCTACGGCCCGATCGAGTGCTCCCGCCAGATGCAACTCGAGCGTAATGATGTTCTGCCATCAGCGCGGGTGCGGCAGCTCGAGCGACTGAGGCTCGAAGACGAGCAGATCGTGGTGCCGCTTCAGGCTGCGGAGCGGAACCGGCTGCTCAAAGAAATGCTCTACGAGCTGCGCCAGCTCAGGGAGCGACGCTAGGCGACTCGGCGCCCGCATCTGCCTCGTTGGCCGCCGCCGGATGCGGAGGCCGGATGTGACGATCCTCCATCTCGTGTCGCAGCTCCCGCAGCATGATCTCGGCCTGGCCGAGGGTCCGGGTCTTCCTCTCCGCCACCCGTTCTCGATGCTCCTTGAGCACGTGAGCTGTCACCACAATCACCGTCTCGGTCATCACGACGATCTGCGTGCGCTTCGAGAAGAGCCAGCCCAGGTAGGGAATGTTCTTCAGGATCGGGATCCCAGCGTGGTTTTCTGTCACACGATCCTTGATCAGCCCGCCGATCAAAATGGTCTGCCCGTCTTCGGCGAGAAACGTAGTCGTGACCTCGGCGGTCGTCTGGCTGGGCAGGCCATCGTTGATCACTCCCGTGCTGACCTCCGGGTGCACCTCGAGCAAGACGCGTCCGAGCCGGTCGACGGAAGCCTTGAATTTCAGGATCACGCCTGACTCGAGAAACTCGACGCTTTCTGAGGTGACCTGATTGATGGTCGTGGTCACGCGGAAGCCGAGGCGGTCGCCGATCACGACCTCCGATTCCTGGTTCTCCACGGTGAGCAGGGTTGGCGTCGACAGCGTCCGAACGCGGCCCTGCTCTTCGAGTGCGTTGAGAGCGACCTCGAGGTTGTCTTCCTTCACGTAATCGAGGAAGAAGCCGAGGGCGCCGGGCGTGACGAATCCCTGTACGCCGAGTTCACCCGTTTCTCCGTCGCCTAGAAAAAGGGTCCAATCGATGCCAAAGGTCTCGTCCTCGGTCAGCGTGATCTCGAGTATCTTCGCCTCGATCAGGATCTGCGCCGGCTCCCGATCGATCTCCTCCAGCAGCTGCAGCGCACGCTGGACGAAGTCGGGCAGGTCCTCCAGCACGATCAGCCTCCGGTCCTCGAAGACCGTGAGTTCACCGTAGCGTGAAAGATGCTTGCTGAGGATCTCGGAGACCTTGACAGGGTCCGAGTAGTAGACCTTGAGCGCTCGCACCACCGTGTTGCCGTGTGCGGAGTCCTTTCCGGCCTGATCGCGTTGGAGGATCATGTAGGAGCCGTGCCGCCGCTCGGCCACGTAGCCCGCGGATTCCGCGATCTGCCGAATGGCCTGGTGCAGGGTCACGTCATACAGGTTGACGGAGACGTTCCCCTTGATGCCGTTGCTGATCAGGATGTTGACGCGCTCCCTGCGGGAGAGCATCTCGAAGACCTCCTGGATCGATGTCTCTCGTACCACGACTGTGAGTAGCTTTCCGCCTCCCCCACTGAACTCAATGGGCGCAGCCCGCGCGCCGCTGGTCCACAAAAGAAACGTCGCGGCGAGCAGGCTGCGGACGCACATGCTCATGGGCCGCCGCCTTCCTCGCCGATCAGCTTCAGCACGATCTCCGAGCCGGAGCGCTCGAACACGGCCTCGTTCTCGCGTATCTCGAGCAGGCGGTAGCCGTGCGCCTCTTCCCCGAGCTCCAGGATGGTTCCGCCGAGGTTGACCAGCGAGCGTTTGCCCGACACCAGGGTGGCCCTCAGCTCGGGCCTCCAGGCGCGCCGCGATCCGGCCTGTCCCCGGCTTCCGGCTGCCCCCATCTGGGCATCGGGCTGGGCGAAGGGATCGAAGCGCAGGCGGATGCGGCTTTCCGCATGCGCCGCCAGCACGCCACTGCCCATGGCGAGTCCCGCGAACAGGAGGGCGATGAGCACCCGGCTCATGACTCGGCCCTGCGGGGCTTGTAGGCGACCAGGCGTAGCTTGAGCGTCACACTCTCCCCACGGCGCGCCATCTCGAAGCCCTTCGTCACCATGGGGATCAGCTCCTGCTCCACGTCCTGAAGCCAGTCGAAGAGGCTGAAGTAGTCGCCGGCGACCTGGACCTGGTAGGGCAGCTCGTCGAAGCTGAGCACCGATCCCAGCTGGCCGGGAATGACGCTCTTGAGCTCGACCTCGTGGCGCACCGAGATGCGGTCCAGGCCGCCGATCACGAAGGACTCCATCTCCTCCAGCGGCACGCCCCAGGATGCCCCGACCAGCTGTTTGCGCAGGTCGGCCACCTCCCGCGCGGCGGCGGCCAGTGCCTGTGGCGTTATGTTCGCCTCCTCCACCTGGCTCAGGGCAGCCACGCGCTCCTGCTGGAGCTCCCCGCGGGCCTGGAGGGCGGGCTTGAGGACGTAGAGAAAGCCGGCCAGTGCGACGATTGCGGTCAGGGCGCCGGCGCCGGCGATCAGCGCCTGGGGCCGGACCTGCTGCATCCAAGCGTCGAGCATCGCCACGCCTAGGTCCGCGTCCTCACCAGCACGGCGAGCTCGAAGTCCACCAGAGCCGAAGGCGCGCTGCTGTGAACGCGGGTGTTCAGGACGCGGACCTCGTCGATCTCGGGCTGCTCGACCAGTCGCCGCACGAAGCGCGCCAGGCTGGAGTGATCTCGGGCCTGCGCATGGATCTCCATGTGAGCGCGCAGGCGCCAGACCTGCTCGGGCCCATCCTTGCCCTTCCGGGGGAGCACGATGAAGTGGCCCGCGTGCACGGCCTCGGGCTTGCGCTCCACGACTTCCCCGGCGCGCCGGAACTTCCAGTTTGAGAACCAGACCGTGCCGTCGAGCGCGCGATCGATCACGACGAACATCTGCTGCGCCGTGATCCCCTCACGCAGCTGCTCGAGTATCGCGAGCTGCCGCCGGATCTCCGCCCCCTCGGCGCTGAGCTCCTCGAGCTTCGCGCGGCGCTCGAGAGCCAGTCGGCCCGCCAGCCGCAGCTCGTTGACCTCGCGCCGCTCCGAGCGAATGACCTGGCTGAGACCAACCTTTCCAGTACCGACTGCGGCCACCAGGGCCACGACCGCAAGCGCGAGGCGCAGCGTCCAGCTGCGAAGCCGGAGGGAGCGGCGATACGCGGTCGGGATGAGATCGATCTCGCTCACGGCCCCTCCATGCCACGCAGCGCGAGACCGGTGGCCAGAGCAAGGTCGGCGGCCGTGCCCGGCGACGGGTCCACGTCGGGCTCGCCACCGAGCTGCTCCAGCGGGTCGAGAATGCGAACGGGAATGTGGAGCAGCTCGTGCAGCAGCTGATCGACCCCGGGCCAGCGTGCGATGGGACCCAGCAGATAGACCGCGTCCACCGACTCCCCGCGGGTTCTCGAAGCGGTATACACCCGGGCGTTGTCCGCCTGCTCCGCCACGCTGCCGAAGCAGGGCTGCAGGATTTGCCTGAGTGTCTGGCCGATCTCCGCGCCGTCGGCGGCTCCGTCGGCCGCCACCCCGTGCTGGTTCAGAAGGCGCGCGGCCGTCTCAGGGCTCATGTCGAGGCTCCCACACACGCGCTCGATCATCTCGTTCTGGTCAAACTCGAGCTCGCGGTAGAGGATCAGCCGGCGCCCCCAGAGCACCGTCAGATGGCTGTGCCGAGGTCCGAGATGGAGCACGAGGGCGTTCTCGCGTCGGGAGTCCTCGGCCACAGCCATCACCAGCCTGCGCACGGCGATGGGTGCAATCTCGAGGGCCTCGACCTTGAGCCCCGCCGAACGCAGCAGCTCCAGGTAATCAATCACCGCCTCTTCGCGGGCGACTGCGACCAGAGCCGAGTGCTCACGCTCCTTCTCGGAGAGCTTGCGAATGGAGACGTAGTCGACGACCCGCTCGTCGAGCGAGCCGGTACGTTCCTCGACCAGATTCAGGATCACCGAGGGCTCGTCGTGTCCCTGCTCGAGCTCGTAGTTCAGGACCATGAGCTTCACGTCATCCGCCGGCAGGGCGGTGACGACGCGACGCCCCCGGAAGGCGCGCAGCTTAAATGCCTCCCGCATCACCCGCTTCAGATCGCGGCCGCTCTCGAGCTTGCCCTCGAGTCCCAGCGAGGTCGCAGCGCACACTCGTGTGGCTCGCCCGCGATTTTTCAGCTGCACCATGCTCAGACGCTCCAGGCCGAGGTCGAGGCCAATTGGACCGGGCCTGGAACGATCCAGGGCATGGGTCAGGGAAGCGGCGATCTCGCTCAGCTTCATCCCTCGCCCTCGGCAACTTCGTTCCGTCTACATGAACTTATCGCTGCAAGGGGCGGGAAAGTGTAGAGTTCAATCCTCGCCGGGTGTGGGGAGCTCGACGCGGACGCGGACAGCCAACGCCGTCAGGGACTGACGCACTCGCCAGGCTGGATCCATACGTTGTCGATGTGGAAGTTGCACTCGATAGCGGCCCCGGCTCCGAGGAAACGGATCTGGGTGTTGGCCGAGATGTAGGGCGTGATGTCGAAGCTCTGCGGAACCTGGCTGACGTCGCTGGCCGTGAGCGGGTAGCTCTGGAGGGAGGTCCAGCTTCCGCCGCCGTTGGCGGAGACCTGGAGGATGACACTGCCGCCATTCCCGCCTCCGGTCAGCGCCCTCCTGTACGAGAACGAGAGGATGGCCGAGGTGAACCCGCTGAGGTCGGCCTCACGGCTCAGATCGCGCCCCGTGATATTCACCTGGTGTCCACCAATTCGTGCGCAGAAGGTCGACTCGCAGTTGGCTGAGGTGATCACCTGGAGTAGACCGGCGCCCGGTCCGTCGTTCTCCCCGGCCTCCTGCCAGTTGCCCGACCACGAAAGCGGGCCGTCGTCTAAGTTGTAGTTGTTGTTATTGAACTCGTCGCGGTAGCCCAGGTAGCGGTTCAGGTAGACCACCTTGGTGTTGGTCTTGCTGACCAGCACGTGGTCCCCGCTCCGGGGATTGAGCGCGATGCCCTGAGGCCCAGCCCCGCCCAGGGCGGCCGCATCGTAGTCGGCGGTTGCCATGTCGATGACGAAGACGGTGCCCGAGCTGGACGCCACCAGGATCTTGTCGGTGCCCATGACGTGGGCGACGCCCCAGGGCTGGGGCGTGTCGCCGGAGACGTCGATCGTGTTCTTCAGCGTGCCCGTCTGATCGACGATGTAGATGGCGGCATTGCTGAGCCCGCTGCCGTCCTTGTCACTGCTGATCAGCAGGTGGTTGTCCCAGGTGCCGGCGGCGGAGCTGGCGATGAACCCGACCCCCACGGGGTGCTGCGTGAAGGAAGCGGTCGAGAACGAGCCCTGGATGGCTCCGGCCAGGTCGACGAAGTAGACCGTATCGAGCGTCTCATCGGTGACCGCCAGGTGACCGGCCCAGAGCCCGGATGGGATCAGCTCCACACCCAGCTCGTTGGCGCTCGGTGTTGCCAGGCTGGTGAGCAGCGTCCCGGCCATGTTGGTCATGTAGAAGAGATCGTTCACGTAATCGACGAGCAGCCAGGCGCCGCCGTTCGGCGCCTCGACACCGTTGAAGGTTGTACATTCCGGTAGGTAGCTGAGATCCCAGATGTCGCTGGCGCCCAGGGCGGCGGTCGAGAACTCTCCCAGGTTCGCATCCGGCAGGTAGTCCCCATCGCACACGGGCCCGGTCGCCTGGGCCAGCTGGCAGGGCAGGCCGCACTCACAGGCATAGGTCAGGGTCAATTTCGGGCGTTGCGTGCACGCCCCCTCACTGCTGGTAAAGGTCACGTCATCGGTGCTGGCGCTGGCGCTGAGAAGCAGACCTTCGTTGGGAACGGTCGCATCTGCCCAGTCCTTCACCAGGCCGGTGATGTCCCACTGGACCGGACCCGGGAGCGTGTCGTCGACCGACGCGCTCGCGATCGGTGTGGTCTCGTAGTCGCCTCCGGGACTGACCCAGGGGAGTGAGGGGGTATACTGGTTCCAGGTGGCCGAAGGCGCCAGCCAGCCCTGGGTCACGCGATGCACCGACGCCGTACCCGAGCCTGAGAACCCCACCGACTCCAGGTTGAGCTCCAACACCGCAGAGCTCAGCCGGGCTCCCGCCGGTAGGCCCGAGAGATCGAAGCGCAGCAGCGCGTGCTCGTCGTTGAGGCCGTCGCCGACGAGCATCTGCAGAGCCTGCTCGAAGTTGTCGTTCGCGGCTCCGCCGTCGGCCAGATAGGTGTCCTGGCTTGCGGCCGAGCCCGGTTGGAGGTCGTCGGTCTTGGGAGCGGAATAGACCGTGCGCTGCCGAGTCAGGCTATGCGTCTCGCCGCCCGCGAGAGTTGCCTTCGCCTCGATCGTGACCGGCGTGCCGCTCGCTGGTGTTACGCTGGCTTCGTAGCCGTGATCGCCGAAGGCGGTGGCAGCGAGTGGCGTGTAGCCGGCACAGTCGGCCTGCTGAAGGCGCCAGAGCTCGTGCGCGAGACCGGCCTCGGCCACGTAACGAGCCTCGTCGAGTCCCGCCGAGTGGGCGGCGATCTCGGTGTGCATGGCGGCCTGGTGATTGAGCAGGAAGGCGATGCTTCCCACCGTGAGCAGTACCAGGACCACCGGCAGCAGCGCCAGGCCAGCCGCACCGGAGCGACGCTGCAACGTCATTGCACGCTCCCCACGCGCGCGGTTGACTCGAGCAGGATGCTGTCGCCCTCGGGCGTGGCCAGCTCCAGTTTGATTTTGACCAGCAGCGCGCGGTCGCCCGGGGCGGGCACGAGCCGTTCAACCTCGAACAGGCTCACGTTCTCGGCGATGGGTGACTCGCTGAAGGCGGTGCCGTCGGCCGCGCCAACGTCCGGCAGGCGCTCCATCAAGGTCGTGCCGTTCAGGAAGTAGACCACCGTGTCGAGCCAGTCCTCGTTGATAGCGCCGTCCTCGTCATCGTCTTGGGGGTCGCCTTCGTCGATGAGGGTGTCCCCGTCATCGTCCACCCCCGCCACCCCCGGCTGCCCGTCGCCGTTCATGTTGGCGGACGGGTCCTCGTCGACGCTCCCGTCTCCGTCGTCATCGAGCCCGTTGCGCGGATCTTCGTTGTTCATCCCATCTTCGTCGTCATCGCCCAGCGATCCTTCATCGATCGCGCCATCCCCGTCATCGTCGATGCCGGAGATGCCCGCTTGACCATCATTGTTGTTGTCACGCCCCCAGTCCTCGTCGATGCGCCCATCCTTGTCGTTGTCCGCGTCTGCGAAGCCATCGCGGTCGCGATCCCAGGTGTGGTCCAGGGCGACCGCCAATACGTCGCGAACCGACTCGCTGTAGACCGTGATCGGATTATCGGCGCGGGGTAGCACCAGAAGACTGGTCCCACGAACGGCCGCCGTCATGCGATCGACCGCGAAGCGAGCCTCGCGTGTGAGCTGGTTGTCGCGCTGGGCCAGCTCCCACGCGTTCAGGGTGGGTCCCACGACCCCCCCCAGCGCCGCGATCAGCACGGCGGAGATCGCGAGGGCGAGCAGCACCTCGACCAGTGAGAGACCCTGCTCGGATCGCGTGCTAGGTCTCTTCGCCTGCGCAAGCCTCATCAGCGGACCGTGAGCGTTTCCATGAAGTAGGGGGTGCTCTCGATCTCGACCCGGACCCAGAGCAGGTCAGCGTCGGTACCCGTGAAGGGATTGGAATCGGCATCGGCGTTGTCGCCGTCGTAGCGCGACAGGTAGACCAGACGCCGGTCGGCTCCGGGGGGATCGGAGTAGGAGCTGGGAGCGCCACCCGCCGCGGCCTCGGCTGCCTCCAGATCGCCGAAGGGCTGCGCGAGGACCTCCTCCACGCCGCTCGTGAGGTGGCGGTGCTGGAGCACGATCGAGCGGTGAACGTCGCCTTGCTGAAGCCCGGCCGTGAGCGCCTCGAGCATGGGCACCAGGCTGATGGCTAGCAGTAGGGTGGCCAGCAACACCTCGATGTAAGAGAAGCCGGTCGCGCTGCGGTGCCTGCGCTGGGGCAGGGGGCGGCTCATGGGAGGGTGACCCGGCCCGTCGCTGGAGCGACGCTGATGGCGACGGAGCGGCCGCCGTAGCTGAGCTTCACATCTCCCTGAGTCATAAGGCCCAGGTTCAAGGGCCCGACGGGATCGCCCGTGGGCGCGAACGCCACCGACTCCCTCGGTTGGGGGTCCCCCGCGAAGCGGAACTCGGACAGGCTGATCTCGACCCCGGCGCTGAAGGGCCGGTCGTCCAGCACCCGGATGTAGGCGTTCTTGTCGAGCGGGTGGTAGACCGTGAACAGCTCTATCGGGGGGCCCGCGGTATTGAGGTAGTAGACGCGGATGCTGTTATCGGCGCTGGAGAGGCGTACGCCGTAGTAATCTCCCATGCGCATGGCCTCGCTACGGGCGAAGCGCAGGGCGAAGACGACCTGCTCGGCGCTGACCTCGAGCTTGCGGTGCTCATGCACTGCCGTCGAGCGAGGAATCAGCGTTGCGGCCACGATCGCCAGGATGGAGACCACGATCAGCAGCTCCACCAGGCTGGCGCCGCCCGGGTCGCGAGGGGCTCGGACTGGGGTCGGTCGGGAGGGGTCCACGCGCTGCCGGGCTCGGACGGGCTAGCGGCTTTCCCAGCTGGTGTGGTTGATGATGAACTGGCCCGTCTGGTTGTTGAACTTCCAGCCGCCCGTGACGCCGCTGGCGGTCATGCCCAGCGCCGCGCTCACGCTCTCGATTTCGAGGGCCCTTGAGTCCGTCAGTGGCTCGAGCGGGACCTCTTCCTTCTTGAGGTAGGGCCCGTAGATGGTACCCGTGTTTGGATCTGTCGTGAGCGCCGCGACCCCGGCATTGTCCGTATAGCGCGCAAGCTGCCACACGAAAGCCAGGCTGCTGTTGGCGGCGTTGGTGCCATCGCTGTTGCGGCTCGGGTACTCGGCGTGCTGCGCGTAGTAGAGATCGACAACGGCGCGCATATTCCCGAGGGCGGTATCCGCCGCCGCCAGGCGGGCGTCATCTGTCGTATTGGTGAACTGAGGGATGACGACCACGGCCAGGATCGAAAGAATGATCACCACGATCAGCAGCTCGACCAGGGTGAACCCAGGATCCTTGGCCCGGCGTGTCCGGAAATGTACTTTGCCCATCCTCTTCTCCCCACCGCTTGGGCCGGATGTCTGCACACGGCATATCGGCGCCAGAGTCGCCGCGCTTGAGGGAGCAGACGGGCGCCCGGCGCCCACCCCTGTCAGTGGACGCCCCGGGATAGCTTGAAGATGGGGAGGATCAGGGAGGCCACGATCACCCCGACCACCGTGCCCATCAGCAGCAGCATCGCCGGCTCCGCGATCTTGGCGAAGACCGTGAGCCGCTTCTTCCACTCGCGCTCGTAGAACTCGGAGATCCGGCCCATCACCATGGCAAGGTTGCCGGTCTGCTCCCCGGTCGCGATCATTTGCGGCACCAGAGCGGGCAGAAACTCGGTCTCTGCGAAGACCGGCGACAGCGCTCCACCTTCGTTGATGTGCGTTTCCAGGCGCGACACGAACCTCTGAAAACTCACACTGCGCACGATCTCGCGACACGAGCGCAGCGCGTCGAGCACGGTCACGCCGTTCGTCAGCGAGAGGCTCATCACGCTCATGAACTGCACCAGCTGAAGCTCGATCACGATCTCTCCCAGAAGGGGTGTGCGGCGCAGAAGGCGGTCGAGCGCCAGGGCTCCCTCGGGTCGCTTGCCCCAGCGCCAGATCAGGGTCGCGCTCGCCCCGAGGGCGACCGCCCCTGGCAGCCAGTACCTCCGCAGCGCGTCGCTCAACAGCATCAGCAGCTGGGTCGTGGGAGGGAGCTCGTCGGCGATCGAAGCGAAGAGCACCGAGAACTTGGGGAAGACCATGGTCAGCATGAAGACCACCACCGCGAAGGAGAAGCACATGAGAAAGGCGGGGTAAGACAGGGCGGCCCACAGGGCCGAGTTGAGTTCACGCCGTTTCTCGTCCATCTCCTGCAGCCGCTGCAACACCTGCGGCAGAAAGCCTCCCGTCTCCGCAGCGGCGATCAGGTTCACGTAGGTGATCGGGAAGGCATCGGGCTGCTTCGCGAGCGCCTGTGCGAACGTCAGCCCCCCGGACACGTTGGTAAGTAGCTGGTGGATCATGTGCCGCACGTGCTCCTGGTCGGCCTGCCGCTCGAGGGTCTCCAGCGCGGTGTGGAGGGGGCTCCCCGTCTCGAGCAGTAGGGCCAGCCGCTCGGTGAAGAACATGCGGTCCTCGCTCTTGATCCGTGGCTGGCCAAAGCTCCAACTGCTGCGCTCGTGCTGCGCCGTGGCCACGGCCGGCTTGCGTGCGATCTGCCGCTCGATCGGCATCTCAGGCGCCCGCCACGCGCATGACCTCTTCGAACGTCGTCAGTCCCTTTAGGGCACGATCGATGCCATCGTCGAAGAGCGAATCCACCTCCCGCGCTCGCATATAGGCATCCAGCTCGTCCTTGGACGGGTTGGAGACGATCAAGCGCTGTAGCTCGGGGTCGGTCGCGACGATCTCATGGATCGCCAGCCGTCCCTTGTAGCCTGAATCGAAGCACGCAGCGCAGCCCCGGCCGCGCGCGAGACGTACGCGCTCCTCCGTCTTGATCCCGAACTGCTTGAGCGTGTCGGGTGGGGCCACATAGGTGGTCTTGCACTCCCGGCACACGGTGCGAAGCAAGCGCTGGGCCATGACCCCGATCAGGGCCGATGACAGCAGGAAGGGCTCGATGCCCATGTCGAGCATGCGGGTGACCGCCCCGATGCTGTCGTTGGTGTGCAGCGTCGAGAGCACCAGATGCCCCGTGAGGGCCGCGTGCACCGCGATCTCCGCTGTCTCTCGTTCGCGCACCTCTCCCACCAGCAGCACATCCGGATCCTGGCGCAGCGCGTGCTTGAGGATCTTCGCGAAGGTCAGTCCGATGGCCGCCTTGACCTGGTTCTGGTTGATCCCATCCACCTGATACTCGACCGGATCCTCGATGGTGATGATGTTCCGCTCGGAGCTGTTGAGGGAGTTGATCGCTGCATAGAGCGATGTGGTCTTGCCGCTGCCGGTGGGCCCCGTGACCAGCAGGAGTCCGTAGCTGCGCGCCAGCAGCCCCCGGAAACGGGCCACGTTGGCTGCGGTCATCCCCAGGCGGTCGAGATCGAGGATGGCCCGGTCCTTGTCGAGCACCCGCAAGACGACCTTCTCGCCGAAGATGCCGGGGAGCGAGCTGAAGCGCACATCCACGATGCGGCGGCGGGTGACGACCTGGATGCGTCCGTCCTGGGGCAGGCGGCGCTCGGCGATATCCAGATTTGCCATGACCTTGAGCCGTGAGACGAGGGCCGCGTGGACGTCGATGGGAGGGGTCATGATCGGATACAGCACCCCATCGACACGGATCCGAATGCGGCAACGCGAGCGGGTCGGCTCGATGTGGATGTCGCTGGCGCCGTCGGCCACGGCCCTCTGGATCAGCCCGTTGATGAGATTGATCACGGGTGAGCCGGCCGCCATCTCATCGATCGCGACGTGGTCCTCGGAGGCGGCCTGGATCAGCTCGAGATCGTTCTCGAGGTCCCCGATGTACTCGGAGAGGTTGAGGCCGTCGGCGTGGGTTTCATCCAGCGCCGCAAGAATCTCGCTCGCGGACGCCAGGATGGGTTTGACCTTGAGCTGAGTGATGTCGTGTACGGCGTCGAGGCTCGGAACGGACTGGGGATCGGGGGTGGCCAGGTAGAGTACGCCTCGAACGCGAAACAGCGGCAGGACCTTGAGTCGTCGGCCCATCTCCACGTCGATCAGCCGGGCCACCTCCGGTTCGTAGACGCCAGGCCGGACCCAGACGGCGGGCAGGCCGAGCTGCTGGCTCAGCGTGTCGAGCAGGTCTTTTTCGGACAGCCACTCCTTCTGCACCATGATCTGGGCCATGCGCTCGCCGCTCCTCTGCTGCAGCTCCAACGCCTCCTGCACCTGGCTCTCCGTCACCAGCCCGCGCGCGACCATCAGCTCCCCGATCCTTCGCCGCTTTTCTCCCAGCTTGGGAGCGGGCTCGGCCGCTGGCGCCGAGTCCTCGTCGAGCGAGCCCACGACTGCTGCGATTCCCGTCAGCCGCAGGACGTCCGTGATCACGGCGTTGGCATGGGTCACCCGGAGCTGCCCCCCCACGCGCGTGAGACGATCCTGTGTGTCGAGCAGCAGCTCGAGCGCTTCGCTGTTCACGACCCCCACACCCGACAGATCCAGGATCAGCTCGAACTCGTTGTCGGCGACGCAGGCATCGATGTTCTCACGCAGCGACTCCACGTTCGCGCTCGCATTGAGAGATGCGCCCGGGATCAAGTAGGTCGTGATGCCGACGCGCGAGCGGGTGACCTTAGCCACTGGGAGGAGGATCCTGAGACCAGAGGTAATCGCGGAGCGCCAGATCGGTGCGGCAGGCGCTCGAGAAGGCGCGCACGATGTCGGGATCGAGCTGGGTTCCAGCGACGCGTGTGATTTCCTTGATCGCGGCCTCATGGCTCGTGGTCGGCCGGTAGGAGCACGAGCTAGTCATCGCGTCGTAGGTGTCCGCTACCGCGATGATACGCGCGTGCAGGGGGATCTTCGTGCCGGCAAGCTTGGCCGGATAGCCCTTCCCGTCGAAATGCTCGTGGTGATAGCGAATCGCTTCGAGAGCGGCGGGACGCAGATGCTCGACATGCCGCAAGATCTCATAGCTTTGCTGCGCGTGCGTCTGAATGAATGTGAACTCGTCCCCCGTCAGACTGCCGGGCTTGGTGAGGATCACGTCCGGGATCCCGATCTTTCCGATGTCGTGCAGCATCGAGCCCCAGAACAGGTCCTCGAGATCGCTCCGCACCAGGCCCAGTGCGCGCCCGATGTGGACCGAGACCCGCTGTACGCGCTCGGAGTGGCCCGCGGTGTATGGGTCCTTGGCCTCTACGGCTTCGATCAGCACGCCCGCGAGCTGGTCTCCGAACTTGCGCACGGTCTCGAGTGCGTCCTGGTTCCGCAAAGTCACACCGACGTGGTCGGCGATCACCTCCGCCAGATTGCGGTCGCTGGCCAGGAAGTCGAGCGCATCGGGACGTCGGACCAGCACGAGCACGCCCTGCACCTCCTGGCCGTCCAGGATGGGGCTGGCCAGGAACTTGTAGGGCATATGGGGCATCAGGTAGCGTCGCGCCGGCTCATCTCCGTGGTTTAGGATTAGCGTCTGCTTGCTCGATGAGATGAAACGGAACACGTTACTGCGAAGCTCGGTCAGCAGAAGATCCAGGTCCGGAACCTCGCTTTCCGGATTGACCGCATGGATGGGAGCGGGGCGGTCGAGCAGGACCAGCGTCGCCACGTCTGCGCCCACGTAGGTCGTGACCTGACCGAGCAGGGTGCGAAGGCCGGCCGGCAGGTCGTCCTGGGAGCGCGGAAGCTCGTCCAGGCGATACACCAGGTTGAGCTCCTCGTTGCGCTGCTCGAGCTCGCGCGAAAGGCAGTTCAGCTCGTAATTGAGGTGGTACTCGTCCTTGATGCAAGCCGCCAGACTTCTGAGAGCCTCCGTGGATACGGGGGGTAGCTCGGGCTCTGCCTGCGCGGCAGTGATGAGAACGGCGAGCCAGGCCAGCTCTGCCCGTGTGTCGAGTCGCTCGAAGAGCAGCAGGTCTCCATTATCGAGCTGCTGGCGCAGAGACCCGTTGGCTTGCGTCAGCCAGGGCGCGTCGGCGTCGGGAAGCGCGGCGAGGATCGCCCCGATGCCTTGATCCGGCGGGCCGTCACTTGTCCATAGCGCCTGGCCGGCCGTGTCGCAGAATGCGAATGGGGGCGTATGCCCGAACGCGACCTTTAGCAGCTGGCGATACTTGTCGAGCTTCAGCCGCTTGAGCTGGGGATCGAGCATCAGCTCGGATCTTCCAGGTGCTGCCGAAGCCGGGAGATCAGGTGACTCAGGCTCAGGGGCTTCTCGATGAACTCCGCGCGCGGCAGGCTCTCCGCCCATTCACGATGCTCGGGTTCCGAGCGTGAGGTGATGACGAAGATGAAGAACTTACGCTCGGGGATCTGCTCCTGAATCGCCTCGCATAGCTCCCGCCCGTTCATGCGGGGCATCATCATGTCGGTGATCAAGACGTCGTAAGGCTCGGCCAGCAGCTTCTCCAGGCCCTCGAGGCCATCGCTTGCCAGTTCCACCTCGTAGCCGGCCCGCTCCAGGGAGAGCTGTGCCACCCGGCTGACATGGGGCTCGTCGTCGACGAAGAGGATCCGCTTCATGCCGCCGCCGGCTCCCTCAGCAGCGCCGGATTCTTGGGGAGCACGATCGAGAACTCGGAGCCTTCCCCTGGCTCGCTGGAGAGCTCGATCCGACCGCCATGAAGCTCGACGATCTGGTTCGCAAGCGTCAGCCCCAGGCCGTGACCGCTGGCCGCCTGGGTCTCTGAATCTCCGGCGCGGAAGAACTTGTCGAAGATTCGACGCCGATCGTCGACCGAGATTCCCACCCCTGTATCCCTCACGCAGATGCAGATCGCTTCCTCGGGCTCCTCGGCCGAAAGCGTGACGCTTCCCCCCTTGCGGTTGTACTTGATCGCGTTGGTTAGCAGGTTGTTGATGGCGACGCGGAGCAGGTCTTTGTCCACGTAGATGGGCGTGAACTCCCGGGGGATTTCCAGCGTGAGGTTGAGGTCTTCGCAGAGATCGGAGCGCGACATCGTATCCAGGATGTCCTTGAGAAACTCCTCGAGCCGGACGCGCTGTCGATCCAGCGAGACGACACCGGCCTCGATGCGCGCGATGCTGAGCAGCGTGCCGATCAAGGACGAGAGGCGCTCGACCTCGTCGTGGATGATGTTGCACGCCTCGACCCGGAAGTCTTCCGATTTTCCCTCCTCCCCGAGCAGGGTCTCGCTGTACATTCCGAGCACGTTCAGCGGCGACTTGAGCTCGTGCGCGATGTGGCTCACGAACTCGGCCTGTCCCATGCGTTCGAGCGACTCGGCCGTAACATCGCGGATCAGAACCAGGGTGCCGGGGATCGCCACGCCGGCCGTTGTGGGAACCAGGGGGTGGGCCAGGACCTGGAGTCGTTGCGGTTTGGAGGCATCCGGCACGAGATCGAGGGTGGCGGCTCGCGAGAGACGGTCGCTACCGGGATGAAAGCGGGCCAGGAACGCGAGCAGCTCCGGGTTCTGGCACCAGTCCTGGGGCCGGCGCCCGCTGAGCTCGCTCCGAGTCACCCCCAGCAGCGAATCCAGCTTCGAGTTCGCGTAGGTGACCACACCGATCTCGTCCAGGACGAGGGCGCCGTAGGGCAGGGTCTCGAGCACCGATTCGATGCGGTTCTTGTGGTAGCTGGTGATCTTGGAGGAGGTGAGGAGACCGGCGTGTTCTTTTTGCAGCTGCTCGAAGCGTTGCTCTGCCAGCGAGACAAAGCGATTGAAGGAGCGCATGAACTCCGCCAGCGCGCCCGCGGGCAAGCGCACCCCCGGAGGAGCACGGCCGTCGAGTAGAGCGGTGATGTGGGAGTGGGCCAGAGCAAGCGGGCGCAGCTCCCGTCGGATCATGAGATAGGCCAGGGGTGTGAGGAGGAAGATCGGAAGGGCAAGCATGCCCAGGAACGATGTGTGTTTCAGGACGATTCCATATCCGGGATCGAAAAAGCCGATCCGGACGTGCGCGACCACTTCGTCGGCCGAGAGGACCGGCGCGAAGAACTCCCGAACCGATCGGCTTCCTTCGCTTGCGTCGAACCTGCGCTGGCCCAGCCACGACGTTGGCTCCGCTCCAATCGACACGTGAGGGACGATGGCACCCGGAGCGGTCACCTCCGCGATGGGCTCGCCCTGCTGGCTCACGATCGCAGCGTAGGCGAAGTCCGGGTGGCTCGTGTACTTCAGGACCTGCAGCGGGCCCTGCTGGCCGCCTCCAGGGACCAGTCGTTCAAACGGAATCTGCGACAACAGGCGCACCAGGCTGACGCCCTGGATCCGAGCCTGCTCCCGTCGCAGGTCCACCTGCTGCCGGGCCAGGAGCCCGGTGATCACCAGGATCACCCCTAGCGAGGCCACGATCATCCATAGACCGATCCGCTCGTCCCGCATGCCTTCCGTTCCAGGCCGCAGCTGGGTCACCCATCTGCAGGCGCGCGCAGATCATCTTGTCGGCACGCGCAAGTCCGCCGCTTTAGTCGAGGCTGTCGCTCTTGGCGCCTGCTACAAAGCGGCGAAGAAGGTCGGTCAGTCGGGCGCGTGGGATGGGCTTGGTCTCGTAGGCGTCGCAGCCAGCCTCGAGGCAACGCTCGCGCTCGCCCTGCATGGCATGCGCGGTGAGGGCGACGATCGCTCCGGTGTAGTCGCGCTGGCGCAGCAGTCGGGTAGCGTCGTAGCCGTCCAGAACGGGCATCTGCATGTCCATTAGGATCAGGTCGAACGCCTGCTGCTCATCCCGGGCACTCAGCGCGCGCTCCACCGCCAGCTGACCGTTATCTACCACCTCCACCTCGGCGCCTGCGAGCTCGAGCAGGTGGCGGACCACGCGTTGATTGTCCGGCGAGTCTTCCGCAACCAGGACGCGACAGGTGATGCGAGGCGCTGGCGTGCGCGGCGAGGCCACCGGCTCGGGCGGCGTCTCGTGGTCGGGCGGTCCGACGACCAGGGTCAGGCTGAAGCGGCTGCCTTGGTCGAGCTGGCTCTCGGCCTCCAGCGTGCCTCCCATGAGCTCGGTCAAGTGTTTGCAGATCGCCAGCCCCAGCCCGGTACCCCCGTACTCGCGCGAGGTGCTATTGTCGGCCTGCTCGAACGGCTCGAACAAGCGGGAGAGCTGATCCTCCGCGATTCCCACGCCGGTATCGATCACGGAAAATCGCAGCGCAGAGCTGGCCTTGGTGGCGATCCGGCGAAGCTCGATCTTCACGCGGCCTTCGTGGGTGAACTTGATCGCGTTACCCATGAGGTTCAGCAGCACCCGCGTCAGCAGCGTCGGGTCGCCCTCGATGGATGCGGGCACGTCGTCGGCGCAGTCGACCTCCAGGGCCAGACCTTTTTCCTCGGCCTGGTGCCTCAGCAGAGCGACAGCAGCGTCGACGATCTGAGTCGGACTCAGAGGAACCCGTTGGGCCTCGAAGCGACCGGCATCGATCTTTGCGAGGTCGAGGATCTCACTGATGATCGAGAGCAGGTGGGTACCATTGCGCTTGATCGAGTCGAGTAGGAGCAGCTGCTCCTCTTTCCCCTGGGCGTCGTCACCGGCCTCGAGCAGTACATCCACCAGCCCGATGATCGATGCCAGCGGCGTTCGCATCTCGTGACTCATGTTGGTCAGGAAGTTGGTCTTGGCGACCGAGGCGGCCTGCGCCCGCTCCTTCTCGATCTCCAGCTGCTCGCACAGGAGCTTGCGCCGCTCGGCCTCAGCGGCGAGCTCGCGCCACTGCTCGGCACGCTCGGTCGCGTGTTCGATCTGCTCGAGCATCTCATCGAAGGAGATCAAGCCAGAGACTCCCCAAGCCCAGCTCCCCATGCCGGGGCTAGTACGTGTTCGGAGGAACTCTCAGGAGAGCTTAGAGCCCAGCCAGAACGCAGACGGGTCCTGATCAGCAGACGCCACCCGCGCCACCGATCCGCACATGAGAAGTTCAAGCCGCGTAGGGGCGCGGAAGCCGGGCGGCGCCTGGCTCGTGGTCGGGCGTCGTCCTCGCAAACCTTGGTCTAGCTGCTGAAAGAACTACGGTGCCGGGACGCAGAGATCGTCCGCTTTCCCCGGCCCACCCTTATCGACAGCGCAATCTTGTTCGCTTGCCTTCATCGAAGGTTCGTCGTTCTGCCAGTCCGCGCTCGGGCAGTCCTTTGTCCCGAAGAATTCCCCGAACTCTGAGCAGAACTGCTCCAGGGAGCAACCATCGGAGTCCACTTGGGCAAGCGGCTCGGTGCTTGCGCAGAGGTCCGTCGAGTCCGCTTCTTCGTCTTCGTCAGCCAGCAACTGAAAGCGCTCTTCCTCGCATATCGCTAGCTCGTCCGGGTGGATTGAAATCCTCCAGTTGTCGATTCCGATGACACTCATAACACCAACACTGCCGGTTGGGCCCGTGGAGTTGGAAGTCGCGAAGCCCAGGTCCAGCAGAGCCCCGCTCTCTGAGAAGTCGGGATGCACGGAGGGGTCCACGTCTAGATCCGGTGGGAGTAGCACGAAGTCCGTTGCTGTGAGACCGCTCAGCGAGAACGTAGTCCACACCGGCTGGTCGACGAGCCAGCCCGTGGCCACGTACGCCTTGCCAGCCTGGCGAATGAGCGGCTGCGTACGCATACCAGCCCCAAAAAATCTCGATGCCGAGCGCGTCCTGGGAGTAGTCGAGCGTCGCAATCGGGCCTTCCGCAGTTGGATCGTAAGATGCGCCAGACAGCAGGTGCAGACCGGCGACCCGTGAAGGCCCTTGGACACTGGATGAGTCCTGGAGGTCGTGCCTGACCTCACGGTAGCCACCGGGGTTTCCCGGTTTCATTTGCATCGCCGTGATCGTGCCACCGGGGCCGTCCACGAAAACCGTCAACTGCCAGTCCGCGTCCTCGAAATTGGGGTCGGAGAAGACGACAGCAGCCGCCAGGGCCCGATGAGCCAGCAACAAGACCACACAAACGGCAGCGAAGAGACTCACGTATCTCATTCCCGGTCCCTCTTTTCGCTCCACCCGGGGTAGGTATTGGGTACGTAGAGGCTCGGGCGAACCCGCTAAGTCTGGTCGGGGCGGCGAGATTCGAACTCGCGACCTTCTGAACCCCATTCAGATGCGCTACCAGGCTGCGCTACGCCCCGACCGCCGCGCAGTATAGCCCAGGCCTGTCACGCCAGACCCGATTGTAGCCCGTTGGCCCCGTTACCGAAGAGGGCAGGGGAGTGAGCGTGGGACAGCGGATGGCGACAGCGATGCTGCTGATGGCTCTGGCCGTGGGCTGGACGCCACCCGCCGCCGCCGAAATCGTCGATCCCGCGGGCTACGACTCGATCCTGCGACGCATCGTGCGCGCGGGCCAAGTGGACTACAACACGCTCGCGACCCGCCGCATGCACCTCGAGCGCTACCTTGAAGCGCTGGCGGAGGTGGATACCCACTCCGGCACTCGCGACGAGCAGATGGCGCTCTGGATCAACGCCTACAACGCCGGCACGCTGCGGCTGCTGCTCGATCACTACCCGCTGCGGCGCAGCTCGCTCGTCGGCTACCTGTTTCCCGAGAAGAGCCTGCTCCAGATCGAGGGGGCCTGGAACCGGGCTCAGCTGCGGGTGGGCGGCGTCCGCTTCAGCCTCAACGAGATCGCACACAAGATCCTGCGCAAACGCTTCCAGCAGCCGCTCGTGCTCTTCGCCCTGGCGTCGGGGGCGCGCGGCTCCCCCAGGCTGCGAGGTGAGGCCTACCTCGGACCGGGCCTGCAGGCGCAGCTCGAGTCCTCGGCGCGGGCCTACCTGGACGATCCCGAGCACGGCTTCCGCATCGATCGGGAGGCTCGCAGCGTCTGGGTCTCGCGGCTCTTCCTCTGGTACGGACGGGACTTCGTCGCGGGCTACGCCGAGGGGCCGCTGTCCCAGACCGGCCGCTTCTCCCAGACGGAGGCGGCTGCGCTCCACTTCATCCGCCAGCGGCGGCCGGCGGAGGAGCGGGCTTTTCTGGACCGGGGCGAGTTCAGGCTGCGCTACCTGGGCCACGACTGGATGCTCAACGGCCGTTGAGGGATTCTCTACGCCCGTGGCGAAGACCGCCCACAGGCAGCCGGAAGGGATCCCATGCTCGAGCTAGTGGTCGACTGGGTTGTGGCCCGGGTCCAGGAATGGGGCTACGGCGGCATCTTCGCCATGATGTTCGTCGAGTCATCCTTCGTGCCCTTCCCCAGCGAGGTGGCGCTCATCCCGGCGGGCTATCTGGCCTCGAAGGGCCAGATGGATCCCGTGCTGGCGATTATGGCGGGCCTGGGGGGCAGCCTGGGGGGGGCCATCCTCAACTACGGGCTGGCCCTGTGGCTGGGGCGGCCGCTACTGGAGCGTGTGGCGCGCTATTTCGGGGTGGGGCAGGGGCAGTTCGACCGCGCGGAGCGCTACTTCGCCCGGCACGGCGAGATCACCACCTTCGCGGCCCGGCTGGTGCCGGGAGTGCGCCAGCTGATCTCGATCCCCGCGGGTCTGGCGCGCATGAATATCCCCCGCTTCCTGCTCTACACCGGCCTCGGGGCCGGTCTGTGGAGCGCGATCCTGGTGGCGATCGGGTTCGTGGCCGGGGAGAACGAGGAGCAGTGGCGCCCGCTCTTTCGAGATGCCACGGTCTGGCTGCTCCTGGGGGGAGGCCTGCTGGTCGCGCTCTACCTCTACCTCCATCGCCGGCGAGAGCGGCAGGCGTGAGAGCCGCACTTGTGGCCGGCAGCCTGCTGACGCTGCTGGTGATGGGCTGCTCCACGCCGGCCCCGCTGGGGCCGGGCGGCGTACACGTGGTGCGGCGGGGAGAGACGCTGTGGTCGATCTCCCAGCGCTACGGTACCAGCGTCGAAGAACTCGCCCGCGCCAACCACATTCGGGACTTCACCCAGATCCGCGTGGGTCAGCGTCTGCGGATTCCCGGCCGCGGAACGGCTGTGCGCAAGGGCTCCAGCGCTATCTGGACGGCCACAGACCCGCGTGGCTCCAGCGGCCACAACGCCTTCATCTGGCCCGTGCGGGGCTCCATCACCAGCGGCTACGGCGTGCGTAATGGTGCCCATCACGATGGCATCGATATCTCGGTACGCAAGCGTACGCCCGTCCGCGCTGTGGAGGCGGGTCGGGTGGTCCACAGCGACGACAGCCTGGCCGGCTATGGCAAGATGATCATCGTCAAGCACCGGGGTGCGTTCTCGTCCGTCTACGCGCACAACCACAAGAACTTGGTGCGCGTGGGAGACTTCGTCGAGCAGGGGCAGGTGATTGCCGAGTCCGGACAGAGTGGACGCGCCAGCGCACCGCACCTGCACTTCGAGATTCGGCGCGACGGCAGGGCCATCAATCCTCTAAGCTATTTGCGATGAATCCCCACGAGCTCTTGCGCGGGAAGATTCGCAGCGTGCCCGACTTTCCCAAGCCCGGCATCGTGTTCCGCGACATCACACCGCTGCTCCAGGACCCCGAGGCTCTGCGGATCGCCTGTGAGCTGCTGGGGGAGCCCTTCAAGGGACGCGGGATCGACATGGTGGTCGGCGTGGAGTCCCGGGGCTTCATCTTTGGTCCGCCCGTGGCGCTTCAGCTCGGCGCGGGCTTCGCGATTGCGCGCAAGGCGGGCAAGCTGCCCTGGGAGACCGTGAGCGCGAGCTTCGAGCTCGAGTACGGCGTGGAGCAGATCGAGATGCATCGTGACGCGGTTAGCCCCGAGCAGCGGGTGCTGCTGATCGATGATGTGATCGCGACCGGCGGCACGGCCGCCGCCACCGCGGAGCTCGTGCGCCGCATGGGGGCGCAGGTGGTGGGGAGCTGCTTCCTGATCGAGCTCAGCTTCCTCGAGGGGCGCAAGCGCCTGCCCGGCATCGACATCCGCGCTGTCCTGAGCTTCTGAGAAACCCAGTCCGACCCAAAGAAAAGGGCCCCCGGACCGAAGTCCAGGGGCCCCGAGAAGCGCATGCTTCTCAGATTACTGCATCATTGGCAGGTGAAGCGAGTCTGTGTCTTCACATCGCCGATGGTCGTGTCGAAGAAGTCGACCTGACCCACGAGCTCGATGCCCGCCGTGACGCTGGTCGTCAGCTCATCGCAGTTGGCGGCCGTCCCCGTCAAGGTCGCGATCCCGGCGCTGGGGATCTGGCCCGCGGTGTTGTCGTTGTTTAGCAGCACGTTGTCCGAGCGCTGCGTGGTGAGCGGAATGCACACCGTACCGACCGCAATCAAGATGTCCGTCCCGTCGCAGGGTGCAAATTCCTCAACGTTGATCACCGTCGGGAGCTCGCACTTGAGATCACCGGGACTCGATGCTCCTGGGGGCATTCTGAGGCACTGGCAACCGCAGATGGGCC
>Ga0209980_10000002_pt1 | contig 142080 bp, 146 predicted proteins | sample CR02metaG_FD_183611 | JGI IMG/M metagenome (GOLD analysis project Ga0209980, IMG submission 183611) | Deep subsurface microbial communities from Mariana Trench to uncover new lineages of life (NeLLi) - CR02 metaG (SPAdes) (version 2) | ecosystem: Environmental > Aquatic > Marine > Ocean...
CCCAGGATCTCAACGCAGCAGTTAAATGGTGGTTTCTGGCCGCAAGCCAAGGCTTCGAACGTGCACAAGACGCCTTGCAGATGTTGCAAACGCTGACCATCGAGTAGACACGCCGAGGGTCTCCTTTCCCGTCCATGCTTCCAGTGCCAGTGCGTCCGGGAGTGGTAACCGTGTGTCTGAAGTAGCTACGACAATTGCATAGTCAGCAGCAAACTGCCTTGCAAGACCAGCCAGGCGTAGAGGCCGGCTACCACATCGTCCAACATAGTCCCTAAACCGCCACGTACCCTATGCTCTAGCGCTCTGATCGGAAACGGCTTCCAGATATCGAATAATCGGAACAGACCGAACCCTACGACCACCCACACCCAGTGCACGGGAACCAGGAACATGGTGACTAGGTAACCGACAATCTCGTCCCAGACGACAGCAGGATGGTCGTAGATCGCGAACTGTCGCTCGGCTTGTCGACACATTGCCACCCCCAGCGCAAATAGCAGTATCACAACACCGGCATAAATCGCTGGCGACAAGGGCGCGATGAATAGATAGATAGGAATTGCGACTAGCGTTCCTGCAGTTCCGGGTGCATACGGGATCAGCCCGGCCCCAAAACCCGTCACCGCAAGCAAAACCGGATTCTTCCATACGCGGCGACCAAGCCTATCACGCGATAGGCCGACATTGCCTTGAGCTTCTTGCTCAGTCGGCGGTGAAATGCTCATAGCCGCCGGTGTTTGGTTTGTGATCCACACCCAATCGATCCACTACGCGAACACCAGATTCTGTTTCAATATCACCAATATAGGTTGCGCCGCACTGCCATTTTGCACTGAGCTGCTCGAAATCAGTTTGCCTTGGCCCCGGGATGGTGAAACACAACTCATAATCATCGCCGGCTGTGATCGCAGTATCCCATCTCCCAAGCTGCTCAAAATACGTGTGATAAACAGTTGAGACCGGCAACCGCTCTAACATGATACGCGCGCCAACCGTGCTGGCGGTGGCAATATGTGTCAGGTCCGAAAGCAGGCCGTCAGAAATATCAATACAACTGGAGGCAAAATCCCGCAACGCTAGTCCCTCTGACACGCGCGGGATGGGAGAATTGAGTCGCGACTGCACGGTGGCAAAGTCGGCCGCTGCGAGCGGTAGCGTTCCTCGCTGATGCAACAGCGCCACACCTGCATCGCCGAGCGTACCGGTAACGTAGATACGATCACCAGCCTTGGCGCCAGAGCGCAGCATCGCCTTACCGGTTGGCACCACACCACAGGCCTGGATGCCGATGGTTAGGGGTCCACGTACCGTGTCGCCACCTACGAGCGAAACGTTCCACTGGCTGGCAAGTCCGAAAAGTCCGCGGCAGAATCCTTGAAGCCAGCTTGTATTCACCTCGGGCAAACACAGATTCAAGGTAAACCACTTGGGTGTGGCGCCCATGGCCGCAAGGTCACTCAAGTTGACGGCCAGCGCCTTGTGGCCGATCCCGACAGGATCTCCTTCGGCAAGAAAGTGAGTACCGGCAACCAATACATCGGTGGTTAGCACTTGTTGCATACCGGGCGGCACGTTGACAACGGCGGCATCATCGCCAATTGAAACGGCAACGTCATCCCGGGCGCTACCCTGCGAAGCAAAAAAAGTACGAATCAGCTCGAATTCGTTCAAAGTGTGGAGGGAGAGGCCACCCCGCCCGCTTGAACCTCGGCAGTACGCAGTTTCAATGCAACCTTGTCCAAAACAGCATTCACGAACTTGTAGCCATGCTCGGCCCCGAAAGTCCTGGCAAGCTCGACCGCCTCGTCAAGCACGACTTTATAAGGGACCTGTAATTGGAACTCTAGCTCATACGCGCCGAGACGAAGGATGGCCCGCTCAACCGGATCAACCTCACCGACCTCACGGTCAAGATGGGGTAAAAGCTGATCATCAAGCTCGTGCATATGCGTTGGGATCTCACTCACTAAATGATGAAAGTACTCGAGGTCAACACCGTCGAGCTGGTGGTCGAAGATGAACTGTTCCTCGTTAGGCAGTTGCTCCGTCAGCTGCCACTGATACAACGCTTGCACGGCGGCTTCGCGCGCCTTGTGACGACCCCCTCTCACTCCCACGACATACCTCCTACTGCTGGAGTTGTCTTATCAAGTTAAGCATCTCGATAGCGGCGAGCGCAGCATCGCTGCCCTTGTTGCCAGCCTTAGTGCCGGCTCGCTCGATGGCTTGCTCTATTGTATTCACCGTGAGCACACCCAGCCCCACCGGGATGTCATATTGCATACTGACCTGCGATATACCTTTAATACATTCACCCGCTACATACTCAAAATGGGGTGTCTCACCACGAATTACGACGCCGAGCGCAATCAATGCATCATAGCGCTTGCTCGCCGCCATCATCTTGGCAGCCAATGGTATTTCATAGGCTCCCGGTACTCGTGCTACTTCAATGTTTGCCGATTCCGCACCGTGACGACCAAGCGTATCAACGGCACCCTCGAATAAACGCTCACCGATAAAACCGTTAAAGCGACTACACACGATACCAAAACGCGCGCCACGGGCCGAAAGATCTCCTTCGATATTCTTTAACTTACTCATCCAGATATACTCGATCTATCGGCAATCTTGCCACCATTGTCGTTTTCGATGTATTCGATGATCTCGAGACCAAAGCCAGACATTGCCGGCGCTTTCATTGTTTGCCCAAGAACTCGCATTTTGCCAACACCCAGCTCAGCCAGGATCTGACTCCCCACCCCATAGGTGCGAAGCTCCTCTTGTTGGCGCCTTTTGACGGGCACTTCCAAGCTCTCACCTTGCCGCTTAAAACTCTGAATTCGCTGCAGTAAATTCTCACCCGACTCGGCATGATCGAGGATAACAACAACCCCATTACCCTCCTGCGCGACACGTTTTAATGCTGCATAAAGTGTCCAATGTCCGGCACGATGTGCATCGGTAAACAGATCGAGCAAGCTCCCTTGAACATGTACCCGCACTAGGGTAGGTATGTCGCGTATGATCTTTCCCTGTACCAGCGCCAAATGTACATGATCGCTAATCGAGTCATGATAGGCAATCACGCGAAATTTTCCGAACTCAGTAGCTACGGTTGCCTTGGCCATGCGTTGAATGGTGGGCTCGTTCTCCATGCGATAACTGATAAGGTCTGCAATCGTACTCATCTTTAAGTTATGCTCGGCCGCAAACTTTTCTAGCTCGGGTAGACGAGCCATGGATCCATCTTCGTTCATGATTTCGCATATAACACTTGCAGACTCGAGACCGGCCAAAAGTGCGAGATCAACACCGGCCTCGGTGTGGCCAGCGCGTGCCAGCACGCCGCCACGTTGCGCCATCACAGGAAAGATGTGACCGGGCGTGACAATGTCGGACGGCTTAGCATTTTTCCTTATGGCTGCATGTATAGTTGTGGCCCGGTCTGATGCTGAGATGCCGGTGGTCACACCCTCGGCAGCCTCGATCGAAAGGGTAAACCGCGTCTTGTTGTGGCTTTGATTACTGTTAACCATAAGCGGCAACTGCAGTTGCTCACAGCGCTTACTGGTCAGCGCGAGGCAGATCAACCCGCGCCCGTAACGGGCCATAAAATTGATGTGTTCGGGACCCACATGTTCGGCGGCGATAAGGAGGTCACCCTCGTTTTCACGATCCTCGTCGTCCATAACGATGACCATGCGCCCATCACGCAACTCCTGGACTATTTCTGTAATCGGACTGGTAGACATAACCTGCTACGACCAACTGCTCCTAGGGGGGCAATTATCACTCATTTCTGTGTAGATTTCCGCCTCTGTAAGGCTGTCCGGACGCCGATGGGGTGCGTCACGAACTGCGAATAAAGCCGTGTTCCCTAAGGAATTTAGCCGTGACTTTAGAATTTACCGCTTGTTCGTCACCCCGTAACAAACTTTCCAGATACCGGGCGATGATATCTACCTCTAGATTGATCCCCCGACCGACTGTAAACGAACCGGCGGTTGTCTGCTCCAACGTGTGGGGAATAACATTGATCTCAAACTCCGGACCTTGGACATCGTTCACGGTGAAGCTGATGCCATCAATGCAGACCGATCCTTTCTGTGCAATATACTTGACGAGGTTGGCTGGGGTACGTACGCGCATTGCGATCGAGCGACCAGCCTGTCGCCGATCAACGATCTCCCCGACGCCATCCACGTGACCGCTCACGAAATGACCGCCGAGCGCTGTTGTCGGCGTCAATGCTTTTTCAAGATTTACCGCATCACCGACTGCGAGACGTAAAAAGGTAGTACTCGCTAGCGTTTCTATGGATACATCGGTCGAGAAATCAGTAGCACCAGCATTAAGTACCGTCAGACATACGCCGCTGACGCAAATACTGTCACCACAGCGGACATCGGTAAGGTCGAGAGTATTTGCTTCGATGTGAAAGCGCTGATCGTCGCCACGATCTTCAAGTGACCTTAACTTGCCGACTGCCTGGACGATACCGGTAAACATATCTGCTATAGGTAAACTGGACGACAAATGATTCGCCAGTCGTCCCCCACCGCTCGCACATCGTCGATCTCAAGTGTCGTGCGGTCAGCCATATACTGCACTCCCGATAGGTTGAACATACCGCGTGCTTCACTACCCATTAGGCTTGGTGCCAAATACAGAACAAGCTCATCTATCAGTTTTGCCGCCAACATGGCGCCACATAACGTCGGTCCACTTTCCAATAACACCTCGTTTATCTCGCGTCCCGCCAGGTGTTGTAGCAGCGCTGCCAAATCTACGGCACCATCCGCGGTGGGGAGCGACAACACCTCAGCGCCGACCTGATATAGTTGCGCTGCGCGCTCACCATCGTCGCAAGCGGTCACAATCAGTGCACCCTTATGGGCCAATAATTTTGCCGACGATGGCGTCCTTAAATTGCTGTCTGTGACCACCCGCAGTGGTTGTCGACCGATGTCGAATGCCCGCACCGTCAATGATGGGTCATCCTGAAGCACCGTGCCAATCCCACACAGGATTGCGGAACTACGGGCCCGCCAGCGTTGCACGTCAGCCCACGCTGCGTCGCCGGTAATCCATTTACTTTCCCCACTCGCCATGGCGGTGCGGCCATCGAGGCTTACCGCAAGCTTCGCTCGCACGAAAGGCCGTTGGCGACGCATGCGGCTCTCGAAACCCGGATTCAGGGCCCGTGCTTGCTCTTGGAGTATGCCAACATCTACCGCGATCCCCGCCTGTCGCAGTGCTGTTAGACCTTGGCCGGCAACCTTGGGATTTGGATCTTCCGTAGCCACGACGACGCGGCTCGGGTTAGCCTCGATCAGGGCGTCACTACAAGGCGGTGTGCGCCCATGATGGCAACATGGTTCGAGGGTAACAAACACCGTGGCGCCCCGCGCTTTCTGGCCGGCTGCACGCAGTGCATTTATCTCGGCGTGGGGCTCGCCGGCTCGTTGGTGCCAACCTTCGCCTACGGTAACACCTTCATTAACCACCACACACCCGACGCGCGGGTTCGGGTCTGTCGTGTAAAGGCCACGCCGCGCGAGTCGCAAGGCATGTGCAATGTGTGCTTCATCCGACATATTCACTCATCCGACTCGCCACTATCGGGGATGAGCTTGAGCTGTCTGCGGCGTGTTTCTGGGCTCGGTTGTTTCTGTAGACGCTGGACCTCCTCGTTAAAAGCTTCCAGGTCCTCGAAGCTACGATATACGGACGCAAAGCGGACGTAAGCGACCGAATCTAAGTCCTTTAACTCTTGCATGACCCACTCACCGATCGTGCGCGATCCGATCTCGCGTTCACCACTAGCCAACAATTGGTGTCGAATCCGGCCAATAACGTGCTCCACTGCTTCCGCATCGACCGGACGCTTTTCTAAGGCACGACTCATACCAGCACGTAGCTTATCTTCCCTAAAAGGCTCCCGGCGTCCATCGGATTTGATAATCTGAGGTAACCGAAGTTCTGCGCGCTCGTAGGTCGTAAATCGTTCGCCACAAACACTACACTCACGCCGACGCCGTACGGAATCGCCCTCGTCGGCGAGGCGAGAGTCTACAACGCGCGTATCTACAGCAGAACAAAACGGACAATACATGCTTTTCTAACCTACCCAACCAAAGTGACGCGGCCCGCCTGACCGAACAGACGGTTGAACGCAGACTAGGATAAATGATTTGACACAGATTGCCTATGCCGCAACAACCGGGCAAAGTCGCCCCGTCGAGTCGCCACGCTTGAATCAGACAGCCAACACTAAAACGCCCGGCTAGGTGCCGGGCGTTTTCGATCGACTGCCCTCACGGGCCGACAAGATCCTCAACTTTCAAATACGCGTTCCAAGTGCTGAAGATCGTTGACCACGCGCCAGCTGCTGGCCCCGGCGTTGGTGACGCGTTCCTGCCATTTCTCGAGCCGACCCATATAACGACGCGGGTCCACGTTATCGGTCTTGAGTTTGGTAACGTTAACGGCGACGAAACGTATGCCGCTTAGCTCGATCGGAAAATCACGGATTGTTCCTTTGCCGAGCTCTTCTTGCATGTCTGAGAAGATCAATACCGTTTTCGTACCGGGATTGGCTTCGTTCAAGAATTGTGCGGCCTGAATGATGCCACCCGTGATGTCCGTATAGGCACTACCGCGTTTCACGCCCTTGGCGAACTTATCGACCTTGGCGCGAAATGCACGTTTCTGCTGATTGGCCCGCACCGGATCGCTGGTAAACGTGACTTTGGCGATAATATCCTTCTCACTAAAGCTACGACTGCTCACTTTAGCAACGGCCAGGACATCGCCAGGGTTCATCGTGCCCAACAGATAATTGACCACCGCTAGTGCCTTGCCGAGTTCCTTGGAATACGTACCCGACGTATCGATCAGCATATAAACACCCTGCGTACGATTTATCGGTGCCTGATCGCCGCCACCGGAGCACGCCAGCAACCCGAAGGCAAACACCATAATAAGTACATGTGAGATTTTCCGTTTCATCAACCTACACCTCCGAAACTATTAATCAAGTGCCCAAACTTTACTTCGCTGCGAACGGGGCAACGCGACGAGATTTTGATGGCCCCACATCTTGTCCGCCGTTAGGCCTTACGATGCGCTCGACTAACAACGGCAAGAATATCAAGACATCATAAAGATTGACCAGCAAGTTACCCGCCTGCCTGGCGACATGTGCCACGACCCGCAATGCGAACGCCAGACCACGAATACCCACGACCAGGCTTACACCAAGGACCGTGCGTGCGGAGTGGATAAAATACTCCAGCGGTATTGCCATAAAGGCCAAGGCCCACGGCAGGATGAAACCGAGGATCATTTGGCCGATGGTTGGAATCTTATTCACCAAGCTGGAGTCCTCTGCGGCAGCGGCCACGGTTCCGCCGCCGGCGAGCTCACTGGTGAGCTTGATACCCTCTATCACGATCCAGTCGCGCAATACGGCCAGGGCCACTTCGACAAGTGCGAGGGTGAGCAGCAATGAGAATGCCACCCACATAAAGCGGCGACGCATTTTATCCGGCAGGTTGTTGATGCGTGGAAACAGATGCGTGATGCGCAAGGCCTCCATGAGGAACAGCCCCATACTGGCCTCGACAAAAATGATCACCAAGGCAGCGATATCCGATGCCTGCAAGTTAGCGGTGACATAGTCGTTGGCCACCATTGCCGACATCGGTAGGGCGATGAGCTTATAGTTAACAAACGCACCACCGATAGCGATTAAAAGCACGATAGCTGCAATCGCGAATTGTGTGGTTGCCGAGGAGGTCAGGGAATGCTCGACCTTATCAGAATTCACGCTGATCTGTTGGTACTGCTCCATTTGCGCATCGATTCTCGAGGCGCTCTCTTGCAAACCCGTTAAGTTCCGGTCGACTTGGGTCAGCGTCTGATTTAGCGAACGCCAAAACGGCATAAACCCCTTGAGGATCTTATGCCGGCACTCATAACTCCGACGGTATTCGGCAATCGCCTTATCTTGGATCTTCTCAATCGAGTGATTGATATCCCCCAGAATCTTTTGCACCAAGCCATCCGCAGTTGGCGGGATCTTGGCAACGGCTGCGACCGCCTTGGTCCACTCCGGCGGTGTAGGTGGGACTGCGCCACACTTCTGATAGTCTTCCTCGATTCGCGTAATCTCGCCCATGAGCTTGCGCTGCAACACCGGATAGTCATGCAAATCACGTTGGACAACAGCGGTTACACGTTCGAACTCGCGTTCGATGCCTTGCGTAATCTCCTCCTTTCCGTGCGCCAACAACACCATCTTGTTGCGGCCACGTAACATCTCGGCCGTCGACAACAGCCAGCGCGCACCCAAACGCAGTGGGCCGCTAATTGCGCGACTTATGGCACGAATGACACCGTGTAGCGGCCCGCGAGCTGGATACAAGAAGAATAAAGACAATGCATATAGAGCCAGCACAGACAAAACGGGGTTGCCTGGCCAGATCATCCACCAGTTGGTACTCATAAAGCTTTCCCCAAAAAGTTGAGCGATAACGCCGGTTTCGAGGTTAAGTATAGTCGATAGGTGTGAGGCGTCCGGGCCGGCCGACGGCACCCCGACGAAGGCTGGCAAACCTTGTATTAAAGGGGGATTCTGCCGCTAGGGCCCGCTCGGCTGAGCCCCTTCCTTTTTGACCGGCAACATATCCCGACGGGAAATTCCGAGGGCTAGAACCGTGGGCGTAGCGATATAGATGGACGAGTAGGTACCCACGATAATGCCCACAATCAATGCGGTCGAAAACGCGTGAATGATCTCACCCCCCAGAAAGAACAGCGCCAGCACCGTAAACATGGTGGTCGCGGAGGTAATGATGGTGCGAGAAAGGGTTTGGTTTATAGATGTATTCATAATTTCGGCCACTCTCGCTTTACGCATACGCCGAAAGTTCTCACGGATGCGGTCGAACACCACAATCGTGTCGTTTAGAGAATAACCGAGTACTGCCAATATCGCCGCCAACACAGGTAGCGAGAACTCGGTTTGCGTAAGCGAGAAAAACCCAAATGTAAGCAAGACGTCGTGCGCCACTGCAACGACAGACCCAACCGCGAATCGCCATTCAAACCGAAAGAGCACATAGAGCAAGATCGCGATTAGTGTGTACAGAAGGGCTAGGCCACCCTTCTCGACAAGCTCATCCCCTACCTGCGGGCCAACGAACTCCACGCGTCTGACTTGTAGATTACAATCGACAAGGGTCTTACTGCCCCCACGTGTACACTGTTGTCGTTGACCTGGGCGACTCTCAATCACCACCTCGTCGCGCGCGTTGCGCAGAACTTCGATCACAGTATTGCTCAACACTGCGCTATCTTTGCCCGCTTGCAGTGGAATTCTGATCATAACATCACGGGCCGTACCGAAATGCTGCACCACGGCGTCGGGAAAATTACTAGCTGCGAGTTGCGCGCGCACCTCTGAAACCTCTACCGACTCCGCATAACTGAGTTCCACCAGTGTGCCGCCGGTAAAGTCTAGGCCCAAATTCAAACCGCGCACAAAGAAAGACACCATCGTAATGGCGATCAATATCATTGATATCGCAATCGCTAGTTTTCGACGACCGATAAAATCAAAATTTGTTTGTTTTTTGAAGAAGATCACCGACAGTTCTCTAAATCGGTACCGAACTGAGCTTGCGCCCGCCAAAAATCAGATTAGCGATTGCACGGGACCCAAGAATCGCGGTGAACATCGATGTCAAAATGCCAATGCTTAACGTAATAGCGAATCCCTTAATCGGGCCTGTGCCGAAATTAAACAACATGATAGCGGCGATCAATGTGGTGATGTTGGCATCAGCGATCGTACCTAACGCTTTTTCGTAACCAGCATGGATACTGGCCTGGGGCGTATTGCCAGCGCGCAGCTCCTCACGGATACGTTCGAAAATCAGAACATTGGCGTCAACCGCCATACCGACAGTAAGCAAAATGCCGGCAACACCCGGCAACGTCAACGTGGCCTGAAACAATGACAGCACCGCTATGATTAAAACGAGATTGAGTGTCAACGCCACATCGGCAATGGCGCCAAACGCACGATAATAGATGATCATGAAGATCATCACGGCGATAAAACCGATCAGGATCGCTTGAAAGCCTTGCTTAATATTTTCTTGGCCGAGACTGGGCCCGATTGTTCGCTCCTCGACGATGGAGATCGGGGCGGCCAGGGCCCCCGCCCGTAGCAGCAATGCTAATTCGTTGGCTTCCTCAATCGTGAATGCGCCCTCGATCTGAAATCGCTTGCCGAGTTGTTGTCTGATCACCGGCGCCGTGATGACCTCTTCGATACGACGTGTGGTTCGCACCGGCTCGCCTAGCTCATCCAAGACAGGATCACCGTTGTCGTCGCGCTTGACCTCAGATCGCACTTCAACGTAAACCACCGCCATGCGTTTACCGACGTTCTTGCCAGTCACGCGCTGATTGATAGCGGCGCCTTGCGCATCGAGGGTTATAGATACAATGGGCTCATTCGTTTGTCCGTCAAAACTAGGAGAGGCGTCGACCATATTGTCGCCCGAGTAGATCAAGCGGTTCTTGAGCAGAATGGGCCTGCCATCACGGTGTCGATAGAGCTTAGACCCCGGTGGCGCTCGACCAGCAATAGCGTTTGAAACATCATGCTCTTCATCGACCAGGTATATCTCCAGGGTCGCCGTTTGGCCCAGGATACGCTTGGCTTCCGCGGTATCTTGCACCCCTGGCAACTGCACAACGATACGCTCAGCACCCTGGCGCTGAATGATAGGTTCTGCCACACCGAGCTCATTGACGCGGTTCCGTAGCGACGTCATGTTTTGTTCGAGTGCTTGTTCCTGGCGTTCGCGCAACGCTGTTTCGTTTAACTTTGCGAACAATATCGGACCATCGGCCCCGTCGCGCTCGGTTAATTCGAGCTCAGGAAGTTCGGTTCGGATCGCTGCCCGTGCACGCTCGCGTTCCGTGCCATCACGGAAACGCACTTCTATACCACCTTGCTCTAGGCGCTTGACCGTGAGATAGCGAATACGTTCGGCTTCGCGCAAGGTCCGCTTAATGTCACTGACATACCGCTGCTCCGCCTTCTTGCGCACCGCCAACATATCCACCTGCATTAGGAAGTGAACGCCGCCACGCAAATCAAGGCCCAGATACATGGGTTTGCCGCCAACGGCATTTAACATCTTGGGGGTAGCCGGCAATAGATTGAGCGCCACGGTATAGGTCTCCCCCAGCTCTTTCTGCACCCGATCCCACGCCTTTAGCTGGGTCTCCGTGTCGGCGAATCGAATCTTCGCTCCTAGCTCGTCGAGCTGGCTCGAGATTGACGTTAGACCACCGTCCTTAAGGATTTGCTCAACCCGTGCAAGCGTACTGGCATCTACCGAGGTACGTGTGGCTGAAATCTGAATCGCGGGATCTTCACCGTAGAGGTTCGGGGCCGCATATAACAATCCTCCCGCCATCACCACTACGATAAGCAAATTTTTCCAGAACGGATATTGATTCATAAGGCTCTAACTTAGCACCAACACATGCAACATATGACTAAGAATTTGCCTTTATGGTTCCCTTGGGCATCACCCCCGCCACTGTCTGCTTCTGTACTTTGATAGAAACACCATCAGCGATTTCTAGCGTCAAAAACTGTTCGCCAACATGGGTAACCCGACCTAACGTACCGCCGCCAGTTACCACTTCATCGCCCTTAGCAAGCGCCGTTATCATAGATTCATGCTCTTTCTTACGCTTTTGCTGTGGCCGTATGGCCATAAAATAGAAAATAGCGAAAAATAGTACCATCCAGAATAGCAGGCCGTATCCTGGACCGGCACCCGCCGCCCCACCGCCGTCCTGGGCCCAGGCGTTAGAGAGTATGTTCATAGCTTTTCCTACTAGCACTCATTACTATAATTAAACCGTTGTCACGACGATTGTGAGTCGCCCTGGCGGCGCATACCATAAAACTTATCGGCAAAATCATCCAGTTTTTTTGCCTCAATGGCGGCCCGCAACCCCTGCATAAGGCTCTGGTAGTACCGCAGATTGTGGATAGTCGCCAGCCGCGCCCCTAGAATCTCGTTTTGCCTGTGCAGGTGGCGCAGATATGCGCGGCTATAGTGCTTGCAATTGTAGCAATCGCAGTACGGATCGACGGGGCCCGTATCGGTAGCGAAGCGTTGGTTGCGGATCTTGACCACGCCGCTATGGGTAAAAAGCCAACCGTTGCGTGCGTTACGTGTAGGCAATACGCAATCAAACATATCCATACCATGACGCACTGCTTGCACGATGTCTTCCGGTGTGCCAACCCCCATGAGGTATCGTGGCCGCTTAGCGGGCATCTGCGCCGCCACATGGGGCACCATGCGCAGCATGTCGTCCTTGGGCTCACCAACAGATAGGCCACCGATCGCGTAACCATCGAACTCCATCTGTACCAACCCGGCGATCGAGGCATCACGTAAGTGTTCATACATGCCACCCTGGACGATGCCGAAAAGTGCGCCATCGTGGCCATCGTGGCCATGCTTACATTGCTCGGCCCAGCGCAAAGATCGCTCCATCGATTCGCGTGCGGCATCCTCACTAACCGGATAGGGCGTGCATTCGTCAAGAACCATCGCTACGTCGGCACCCAAGTCGTGCTGTATTCGAATTGCTTCCTCCGGCCCGAGAAAAACGCGGTCACCGTCCACGGGTGATTGAAAGTGAACACCTTGTTCTGTAACTTTTCTTAGCTTTCCAAGACTCCACACCTGAAAGCCACCAGAATCCGTAAGTATCGGACCAGACCAGTTCATGAAACCATGAAGCCCACCATGCGCACGTATAACGTCGATACCAGGTCTCAACCAAAGATGAAACGTATTACCCACGATGATCTCGCTACCAATCTCCGACAACTCTTCCGGCGTCATCGCCTTGACCGAACCATAAGTACCCACGGGCATAAACGCGGGTGTCTGTACGGTCCCACGCTCAAACAGCAGTCGCCCGTGACGGGCCGCACCATCTGTACTAAGTAGTTCGAATTTCATCAATACTCGATTCCCTACTGGACTGGCTATCGCCACTCGCTATTCCTGGAGTAATAAACATCGCATCACCATAACTGTAGAACCGATACCGTTGATCAACAGCATGACAATACGCGTTAAGGGTATACTCGGTACCAGCAAATGCACATACCAATATCAATAAGGTTGATTCGGGCAAGTGAAAATTAGTTAAGAGCGCGTCGACGATCTGGAATCGATAACCGGGAAGAATGTAGAGCCAGGTCTCACCTTCAAACGGAACTACCCGCCCATTTTGCGCCGCCGTCTCGAGCGCCCTAACAACTGTAGTCCCAACCGCAATAATGCGCCCTCCCTGTGCCTTGGTAGTTTCTATGCGTGCACATACATCACTATCGATTCGTAGGTACTCTGGGTGAATCTCATGTTCACGAATATCATCGACCCGTATGGGTTTAAACGTGCCTGCACCAACATGCAGCGTCAGAAACGCCGTATCTACGCCAAGTTCTCGTAACTGGCCGAACATGGCAGTATCGAAATGAAGACCTGCGGTGGGCGCCGCCACTGCGCCCGGGTGTTCAGCATAAATTGTCTGGTAACGTTCGCGATCACACTCCTCATCGACACGGTCGATATAGGGAGGCAACGGAACATGGCCTACGCGATCCAATACGTGTGTTACCGATTCCGCACACTCGAAGCACAATTCATAAAAATCTCCACGACCTGAAACAACATCTACTGATACATCTTCGTCAATCCGTAGGCGCATCCCAGATCGCGGTCGCTTACTCATCCCAAGTTGCGCGACAATGTTGCGTTCGCCCAATATGCGCTCGACGAATATCTCCACGCGACCACCGGTGTCCTTGGTTGCAAAAAGTCGCGCCGGAATGACGCGCGTATTATTGAAAATGAGCAGGTCCCCTGAATGCAACATTTTCGTTAAATCGACGAATCGCAAATCTTGAAACTCGCCACTAGTACCATTAAGCGTCAGCAATCGGCTTGCTGAACGCGATCGCGTTGGATACTGCGCGATCAGCTCATTGGGTAGTTCGTAACGAAACGTGGTTTTGTTCATCGGGCGTAATTTGGCGCAAACCCCTGTAGGCCCAATCGCGTCATGCTTAACAGCCACGAGGAATCGGATATACTAGCAGGGTGCTGCAAGGTGGCTCTTGCAGCACCCTGCATTGGGCACGGGGAAGTGACAACATTCTCCAATCACGCAATCGATTGGACAATGGAGAAAAGCAAAAACCGCGTTTTTGGTTTTCGAGCTGAAAAAATACAGGCATGGATTTTTTCAGCATCTTTCTGGTCACCTGCCGGGATGGCGGAACTGGTAGACGCGCCGGACTCAAAATCCGGTGGTGGCAACACCATGAGAGTTCGAGTCTCTCTCCCGGCACCACAGCGTTACAAGCCCCGAGGAAGCGAGTTCATGTCGGCAACTGACGAAGAGACGCCGCATTGGCGATGATAAGATATTAGCACTGTCGCCGGCTCTGACAATCATGCGTTTCAAAAACTATGCTCCGGGCCGGGAAATTCCCGTTCACGAACCGCGGCGATAAAGGCCTCGACTGCGGCTTGTATGCTGCCATTCCCCTCCATGAAATTCTTGGAAAATGTTGGGCTGCGCCGCGGATAGATGCCGAGCATGTCTTGCAGCACAAGTACTTGTCCATCGCAATCGGGGCCAGCTCCGATGCCGATAGTGGGGATGGTTAATTCGGCCGAAACGTCCTTCGCTAACTCAGATGGAATGGCCTCGAGCACCAATATACTGGCACCAGCCTCCTGCAAATCATGGGCATCGTTGCGCAACCGTTCGGCGGCCGCCTTGTCGCGCCCTTGCACACGGAATCCGCCGAGTTGATGGACCGACTGTGGCGTCAACCCAAGGTGCCCACAGACAGGAATCCCGCGCTCCGTCAAAAACCGCACCGTCCCTGCCATCGTGCGTCCGCCTTCAATCTTAACCACGTGCGCACATCCCTCTTTCATCAAGCGACCTGCGTTGGTAAAGGTCTGCTCCGGACTCACCTCATAACTCAGGAACGGCATATCGGCAACAATAAGCGTACGCTGACAGCCGCTGGCAACACATCGGGTATGGTAGACCATGTCGCTAAGGGTCACGGGTAACGTTGTTTCGTGCCCTTGGCAAACCATGCCGACTGAGTCACCGACAATGATCGTGTCGATGCCGGCGCCGTCGAGAAGGTGTGCAAAACTATAATCGTAGGCGGTAAGGCAAGTGATCTTTTCGCCTGCCTGCTTCATGGACGCTAGAGTCGTAATCGTTACGGGTTTCATCGACCTACAGAAAGTGGATTAAAAAAATGCCGTCCGCTGTGCTGCTTGCGAATCTGATCTACTAAAACCTCGAAATCGTCATCATTATCCACGAAGTTTATCTCGGCCGCATTTACTACCAGTATCGGCCCAGCCGAGTAATGATAAAAGAACTGCGTATAGGCATCGACTACTTGCTGTAGGTACTCGCGCTCGATCAGACGTTCATAACCAAGATCGCGCTGTCGAATGCGGGCCATTAGCACATCGACCGGTGCCTGTAGATAAACCACCTGGTCCGGCACCGGTAGATCCAAACTTAAATGTGAGTAGACCTGCTCGTAGAGCCGGAGCTCATCATCATCCAGATTGACACGGGCAAACAGCGAATCTTTATCCAAAAGAAAATCCGCAACACATCCGGGCCGAAACATGTCACCCTGCTTAAGCTGCTGGATCTGACGCGCACGTTGAAAAAGAAAGAACAACTGTGTGGGTAAGGCGAACCGCGCTCGCGCCTGATAGAACCTGTCCAAGAAAGGATTCTCTTCCGGTCGTTCTAACAATACCTTGCTGCCGAACGCATCTGCCAACCTACGCGCGAGGCTTGTCTTGCCGACACCGATCGGTCCTTCAATCGCCAGATAACCCAGGCTATCACGATTCATGCTTTAGACTACACCGTTGGTTCCGAAAGTTCGTATTAATCCACTCAGCCGAGGCCCTCAAATGCCTAGACTTTACGAACTTCCCAGGCAGGCTGTGTCGATCTTCTCAATTTTCTGCTCACGACAAGACACCAAGAGCTCGGCGACTTTTCCGCGCCCTGGCACAATGAGGTCTCGGTCCAGCTCCGACAAAGGATACAGGACGAACGCACGTTCGTGGAGTCTGGGGTGAGGCACCGTAACACCCGGAGTGCTCATCACAGATTGATCATACAAAAGCAAGTCAAGATCAAGTATTCGAGGGCCCCACTTTTGTTTACGCTCGACGCGCCCGTGTTGCACTTCTATTGCCAGCAAGTGCTCGACTAGCATGGCTGGATCCAGCTCAGTACTCAGGCGACACACTGCGTTTAAGAAATCTGACTGCTCGGCATAGCCCACGGGCACTGTGCGATAAAACGAAGAGCATCTTTCTAGGCGAGTTCTCGGCAGCATGCTAAGCGCGGACTTGGCTGTTCGCAATTGGCCTATCGGATTATCGAGGTTGCTTCCCAGACCTACATAGACACCCGCGCACCGCGATTTGGACTTACTCATACCCTTTGCCGATTACGTCCCCTTTTTCTGCCAGCGGATAGCTCGCGCACCATAGCTCGGCGCTCCGGTTCTTCAACTGCCTGAAACCGTGTCCACCAATCGCCCAACTCGGATCGTTCCTCGCCAACCTTAATGCGCAACAATAGAAAGTCATAGGCAGCACGAAAACGGCGGTGCTCGAGAAAACGAAAGGGTTGCTTGCCAGTACGGCGGTTAAATCGGGATTGTAACATCCAAATTTCCCTTACGACGGCCGAGAAACGTCTAGGAATCGAGATCCGTTGCGACTGTTGTGTAAGCACAGAGGTTGTGGCTGCTTGTACGGCCTCGTAGCGCGTATGGCCGCGAGCCATATAGGTATCAAGTCGCCGACGCAGCGGTTCCCACAACAAGGCGGCGAACAGAAATGCCGGCGTAACCGGTTTATCCTCTTGAACGCGAGTATCCGTGTTGGCCAGTGCGTCGGGCACCAGCGTCCGCGGTGACGCGTCGCCTTCCAACTCTAGCGTCTCTTGTGTCAACGGGAACAGATATCCGAAGAGCCCGTAATGCCGAAGTAATTCATAGGTCTTCAAAGCATGCCCACGGTGAAACAGCTTTATAATTTCTTCAAACATTCTTGCCGGTGGCACGTCCAACAATAAGCACCCAAGTTCTCGGATTGGGCCCGCCGTAGGCGGATCGATCTCAAAATCCAACTTCGCGGCAAAACGCAGAACGCGCAACAAACGCACTGGATCCTCACGGTAACGCATCTCCGGATCGCCAATGATGCAAAGCAGTCCCCGTCTGAGATCATCGATACCACCTACATAATCAATAACCGCATTCTTTCGTATGTCGTAATACAATGCGTTAACCGTGAAATCACGCCGAATTGCATCCTCTTCTTGGCTCCCGAACACATTGTCTTGCAGAATGCGGCCTTCTACTGTCTGCCGGGAACCGGCAGACGCGGGGTTAGGCATACCTCTAAAGGTGGCAACTTCGATGATTTCACGTCCAAAATGCACGTGCGCAAGCCGAAAGCGGCGTCCAATCAGCCGCGCCCTACGAAAGAGTCTGCGGACCTCTTCGGGTTTGGCGTCGGTCGCTACATCAAAATCTTTCGGTTCGTGACCGAGCAACAGATCACGCACACATCCACCCACCAGGTAACCGTCAAAGCCGGCCTCATTAAGTCTGCTTAAGACCTTGAGGGCGTTTTGATTGATATGCGCCTGTGAGATTGGGTGTTCAGAACATGGAATAGTAACGGGGGCGTTAATCTTCACCTCCGCAAAAGGATCACCTGGAAATAGGTCGTGTTGTTGTTCAAATTTTGCCCGTCCGTATAATAACACCTCTTTTATGAGCGGTCAGAATACCGCATCACGCCCACGCTCCCTTCGTCTAGTGGCCTAGGACGCCGGCCTCTCACGCCGGTAACAGGGGTTCGAGTCCCCTAGGGAGCGCCACCGCCGCCGATGTTTGTGGATGCCTTGAAATCATGGACACCCCCATATGCTTATATGACTGCTATGAGCACATCGCCCTACATCTCAGAAGTCAGCCAAAAGGAATTTGCGGCGCGAGTCTTAGAAAAGTCACGAGAAGTGCCCGTACTCGTGGACTTTTGGGCTCAATGGTGTCGGCCATGTCACATGCTGATACCGACCTTGGCAAAGCTTGCCGGTGCCTATGCCGGAAAATTTCTGCTTGCCAAGGTAAACCCTGACAACGAGCGTGAATTAGCGACAACGTACGGTATTCGTAGTCTGCCCACCGTAAAGATCTTCCGCAATGGAGAGGTTGTAGATGAATTTATGGGGGTGCAACCAGAATCGGCGATCCGACAAATCGTCGACCGCCATGTGTCACGCGAATCCGACACCATGGTCGAGGCCGCCCTGCTCGCTCATCGCGAAGGCAAAACCAAAGAGGCGACTGAGCTACTGCAAAAGGCCGTGGACACGGATCCCGACAACGATCGGGCAAAATCGAACTTACAAAGATCTATCTCGAGCAGTCACGCCTTGACGACGCAGAAAAGCTGCTAGGCCGTACCAACAAACTAGACTCGGAGGAAATCGCCCTGGTTGCGTACATCGAATTTGCGCGCATCGCTGCCGATGCATTGCCGATAGCAGAGTTAGAACAGGCGATTTCTTTGGATTCAAACAATTGTGATGCGCACCACAAACTAAGTGCGCTGCAGGTGTTAGAAAACGATTATGACCCCGCTCTGCAACAACTTCTGGAGCTCGTAAAGCGAAACCGGAAATTTGGCGATGACGCTGGACGCAGGCACATGGTGGCGTTGTTCAATATGCTCGGTGATAGCAACGATCTGGTCGCCAAGTATCGCAACCTACTGTCCATGGCGCTCAACTAGTGCGAACAGCCGCAGGCGCGCTTGGTGCTTGTTATTGCCCAAGGCGATATAAAAGCGGGTGTTTGGGTGTGGGCCAACCGTGCCCGTAGTACACACGGGTTAGGCCTTCGCGCCCCCCATTTTTAGCATGTCGGCCGTACGGGTAAAACCACTTCGGAATGCAATGGAAAGGGCCGTTTCACCCTTGCTGTCCTTGGCATCCACATCGGCACCGCTATCCATCAACACTTTGACGAGATCGGAATAACCCTTTGAGGCCGCTGCCATAAGTGGCGTAGCGCCACTCAGTGTTTTGACATTGACGTTAACACCCGTCTTGAGTAGGGACGTCGCCACCGATACTTGGCCCTTGGAAACCGCGTTGAACAGCGCCACGGCGCCGTGCCGGGTCGAGGATACTTTTTGTTGCTCAATGCCAGTTGGGATCTTGAAGAACCGACTCGCCAGCGAGACCACGACCATCGCGATTAACGCGAACATCATGATGTGGCGGTCAACGCCAAATTCTGCCGCTATGTCTGCTGGGATATTGGCGCCAATGGCCAGGATTGCCACGACAAGGACGAGGGTGAACTTGAGGTATCGGACCAGTGCCACGCCGACGAGACATACCAACCCAACAAGCAAGTACTTGCGGTCGATACCCCATTGTTGAGCGAATTCGACCGGCAAATTGGCGCCAATGCTCATCAGCGCCACCCCAATGACCAGTCCCCAGTCTGAAATCGACTTTACCTTAATCATGGTCTGAGCCTAGTCGGCAGCCCTGCCGCGTCAAATCAAATATCTGTAGAGTTCGCATTATTGTCAGCTTTCCTTGCCTAGGCGGCGTAATTCGTTGCGCCGGGCCTGCAGCGGGCCGGCTCACCGGCTATCATCTAGGAACCGGACCGTCATCACAGCGAAGGTAGAACCTCAAAAATACGAATAGCCCGGCCTACTTGGGGGAAAATCATGCAAAATCTGTGCCTATGGTCGCAAATAATGGCCGTTTGCGGCCAAATCGGCTGGAAACAGGTCGAGTGGGCATGTCGCCACATTCACCGCTAGCTGGGGGGCACAGGACACCCAGGGCCGACATGAAACGTACCAGCCAAACAGCACCGCAAACGCTTGAGCAACGCATTAGACGCCTAGAAAAGCGCGTGGCGCTGCTCGCCGGTAACGAAAAGCGTGCGCTCGCCACTACGCCTAATGCCTTTCACCCGGCGCTTCCACTCGGGTTGGGGGTGGTTGTGCTGGTGTCTGGCTACCTGGGCCTGGGCCTACCGCAACACTACTATCAGCCGTTGTTTGCTGGCTTAGTCGTCATCTTGGTATACCACCGTCAATTGTGGTCGTTAGCGCCCGGCCACTGGCGCTGGCCACAGATCATCGTTAACTTCTTAATGCTATCGTTGTTCTTCAAACTCCTGATTGGCGGGGGTACGCGCTATCCACTCGGGTGGCTGAAGGTTCCGGTCCTCAAAAAGATTTCACCCACAGAGGAGAGCCCTTGGTACGATCAGCTTTTTCCCAACTTCGAGGTGGCCTGGCAGGGTATTCCGGCTGTGACTGATCTGAGTTTTGACGTCACCATGATTCAAAGCTTTTTGTTGATCGCCACCTTGGCGGGCGCGGTTTTCCGATTCCAACCTTTCGCATCCCTAACTGCCGTGCTGCTGCTGTTGGTATCCATACCTACATTCACTAGTTTTAATTGGGAGTGGGTGGTCCTGTTTCTTGTCCTCGGTGGTGCTTCTTTGTACTTGCAAACATACCCCCTTACGGTGCGGCCCAACCACGCTCAACAAAAAGACGAGTAAGCCAACTAGCAGCATCTGCCAGCTCTGCGGCGCAAACCGCATGTGCCATCGGATACGTACGCCAATCTACTGCGTATCCGTTATGCTGCAAACACTTCCGTGATTCCGATGCCCGCGCCAATGGAACAATTGGATCGTCTTCGCCATGCGCCATGAAAATAGGAATATCACGATTGGCGTCATGGCACTCTTGCGCCAAACTGCTAGGGACAGGCAAGTAGCTTGATAGAATCAGTAGACCAGCCAGGCGTTGCGGGTAACGCAGACCGGTGTATAAAGCGATGGCGCCACCCTGCGAGAATCCGGCCAACAAAATCTGCGATGCGGGAATGCGGCGTTCCAACTCACGTTGGATAAACACATGAACGATCTCCTGCGACTCTCGGATATGCTGAGAATTCTCACGAAAGTTGCCTGCGTCTGGCAGAATGTCATACCATGCTCGCATTATAAAACCCGCATTAATGGTCACTGCGCGCATGGGCGCGTGCGGGAACACGAACCGCACCGCTAGGTCACGCGGCAATCCAAGCTCAGGTACTAAAGCTTCGAAGTCATGTCCGTCGGCGCCTAGGCCGTGCAGCAGTATCACGCTAGCAATCGGGTTCGGCGCTGTCTCAACCTCAACCGGTGGCGTGACTAGCGCAAGCGATTCTGCAGAAGAATTCATAGCCATGGTATTCGTGTATGACCTTTCGTGACCCAAACGAGCGGGAGTCTATCGTTACTGGCACCCGAGATAAATAGACACGCGTTTCAGTTTCTTTGCTGCTAGCTGCGGACTAGAATGTTCGCAGTTGATACATGCCTAAGACCATAATAATGGAGAAGGTCACATGCCCTTGAGCCTTCCGTTAATCATCGAGCCCGAGCAATTAGAGGAACAACTCGGCACACCCGAAATACTGATCGTGGATTTATGCAAACCTGAAATCTATGCGCGATCACATATTCCGGGTGCGGTGCACCTGGAATATGGTTACTTAGTTGCGCCACAACCACCAGCCATGGGATGCCTTCCCGGCGAAGCCCAGCTCACACAAGTGCTAAGCGCCCTGGGCCTTTCGAACAGCACGTCTGTTATCGCCTACGACGATGAAGGTGGCGGCCGCGCCGCGCGGTTTCTATGGACGCTCGATGCCGTTGGTCACTCACAAGGCAGCTTGCTAAATGGCGGTTTGCATGCGTGGGTGGCGGAGAATCGGCCACTCGATAACGAAGCAGTCACGCCTGTCCAGAACCAGTATCAAGTAGCCATCAATGACGATGTTATTGCGGATAAGGCCTATATTTTGGGACACCTCGATGACGCGTCGGTGCAACTGGTGGATACTCGTAGCCCAGCCGAATACCACGGCCAACAGCAACGCGCCGCTCGTGCAGGCCATATTCCTGGTGCGGTAAATTTCGATTGGGTAAATGCCATGGACCCGACACGCAATCTGCGTTTGCGGACACAAGATGAACTGAAGTCGGCGCTGACCAGCCTGGGTGTCGTCCCCGAGAAAGAGATAGTCACCTACTGCCATACGCACCACCGATCCGCGCATACCTATATGACGCTAAAGAGTCTTGGCTACGAACGCGTAAGAGGATATCCGGGTTCTTGGTCAGAATGGGGCAACAGCCCCGAAGTGCCCATCGCCTAGGACAAGGCGGCACCACTAAACCACGTCAATATCCAAGTCGCTGGGATACAGCCATGCCGGCTGCGTCACAGTATCAACGCCGCAGGTGTCTTCCCTCAACGAGTAGAGATCGCCAATGTAGACCATGGCCACGACATCCCACATTTCAGGATCGGCATCGCAGATTGCCTCACATTTAGACATCAGCGTATTGATCTCTCGCACCAGAGACGCGGGCAGGTTGGCATTTTTCATCGCCTAGTACACCTCGCACAAGCACACGGTTCCCTTACCTAGGCAAGCAGCATGCCAAGTCGCCAAAACCCGGATAAGACGGTATTAGTTGGGCAAATTTGCCTTTTTACTTCCTGTGGAGCCGACTGCCGTCAAAAAATTGGCCTATAGATACCGCCAACCGCTGCTGCTGGCTCAACACCATTCGTAGTGCCTACCAGCAGGAAGGGCTGTTGTAAAATGCGCACCACGAAGGCTCAACGTTTTTGCATTAATCCTGCTGCAGGGTTAATTGGCGGAACGGCTTCCTTGCACCGGCCTTGCCTTTCTGGTATAGATTCGCGCCTAATTTTTTCCAGGCATAGCAAAGTTAGGAGTGGACATATGCCGGCCAGAAAAAGAGCTGAACCTGCGACGAATGCACTGCACGGCGGTGTCAAACCCTATGTGCGGAAAAAGGGTGAGAAATACATGAATAAGAAACAGCTTGCGCACTTTCGCACGATGCTATCTTCCTGGAAGGCAGATCTGTTGGATGAGCTGTCGCGCACCGTTACTCAGATGCGAGACGAACAGACCCTTCACTCCGACCCGAATGACCGTGCAAGTCGGGAGACCGATATCTCTTTGGAGCTGCGCAGCCGTGACCGGGAAAGCAAGCTCATCAAAAAGATCGACGAGGCACTCGAACGAACTGAGTCCAGCGACTACGGCTATTGTGAAGTTTGCGGCGTCGAGATCGGTATCGAGCGGCTAGAGGCGAGACCTACGGCAGAATTGTGTATCGACTGCAAGACACTCGACGAGATTCGTGAAAAACAAATGGCCTGATCGTCCAATAACGACCCCAACGTCAGACGAAAGATCAGTAACACGGAATCAGAAGGGGACACTTGTCCCCTTTTCGTTTTCGGGAGACGTATTTGTATAGCCTGCTTGTGCGCAATGCTCGCATTGCGCAACCGGACGGATCCATATACGAGGGCGATCTCGCTTGCGAACGCGGTTTAATTGCGAAGACTGGACCTTCGTTAGACGCACAGGCGGACGAAACGATTGATGCCGGCGGTAAACTCCTACTGCCTGGCGTCATCGACCCACAAGTCCACTTCCGTGAGCCAGGCGCAACCTATAAGGAAGACTTGGCTAGCGGTTCACGCGCTGCGGTCAAGGGTGGTGTTACGAGTTTCCTGGAGATGCCAAACACCAACCCACCAACTATAAACCAGAGTTCATTAGACAGCAAACTCGCGAGCGCCAGGCGCAAGTGTGTTGCCAACTATGGATTTTTTATTGGCGCCACACCCAATAATCTTCATGAGATCAACACAGCGTCACCAGTTTGCGGGATCAAGATCTTTATGGGTGCGAGTACTGGTGATCTGCTCGTCCACGACCCGCAAGACCTTGAGCGCATCTTTGCCAATGGCGATCGACTCATTGCAGTGCATGCTGAAGATGAGGAACGCATTCGGGAACGTCGTGCCCTATTCGCGGAAAACACTGATCCTCGTGTACACTCTCAAATCCGAGACAACCGGTGCGCTGCCTTGGCCACTGAGCTCGCGCTCACATTATCGACGCGCTATGAGCGACGCCTGCATATTCTACATTTGTCTACCCACGACGAAGTAGAGCAGTTACAGCACCATAAACCATCATGGGTGACAGCTGAAGTCATTCCCAATCATCTCTACCTAAACGTCGAGCACTACGCCAGACAAGGCACACTTGTACAGATGAATCCCCCCATCCGACAACCTAAGGACAACGATGCGCTGTGGCGCGCACTTCACGATGGTGTGATTGACTTCATTGCAACCGACCACGCACCACACTCGATGGAGGACAAAAAGCAGCCCTACTCGCAGAGCCCTTCCGGCACGCCCGGCGTTGAAACCTCATTACCACTGATGTTAACCCACATGAAGGCTGGGAAATGCACATTGGCCGAACTCCAGAAATGGATGTGCTGGGGGCCAGCCCAGGCTTATCGCATCGCCAACAAGGGAAAGATTACCGAAGGCTGGGACGCTGACCTCACACTCGTTGACATTGATGCAGTACGGCCTGCGCGCAATCAAGATATGTTCACAAAGGCCGGTTGGACTCCCTACCATGGATGGCCGCTCACGGGGTGGCCCATCTACACTATCGTAGGTGGCTATGTTGTATTTGACCAAAATCGGATCCGTGAGAACGTCTGCGGTCAGGCGTTGAACTTCACTGCCTGATCGTTATGGACCTCGTACTGTTACTTACGGCACTTATTCTTGGTGTTGTTGAAGGTTTGACCGAATTCCTGCCGGTATCCTCCACCGGCCACTTAATCATTGTCGGCGATTTCCTTGGCTTCACCGATGCCCACGCTAAGACCTTTGAAATCTTCATCCAGCTTGGCGCGATACTGGCTGTGGTATGGCACTATCGGCAGCGACTCGCAAGTTTTGTCGCTGGGCTTAACCAAAGCGTCGCCCAACGGTTCTGGCTGAATCTGACGATCGCCTTTGTCCCTGCCGCCTTAGTCGGACTCGCACTACACAAGCAGATAAAGGCCTATCTCTTCAATCCGATGGCAGTCGCCGGGGCCCTCATCGTTGGCGGCGTGATTATTCTATTGATAGAACGAACACCACGCCGTGCCCGCGTGCAGGATCTCGAGTCCTTACGACCAAGTGATGCCTTAAAAATCGGCGTTGCGCAAACGCTATCTCTATTCCCTGGTGTATCACGGGCCGGCGCGACGATCATGGGCGGGCTGCTGACGGGTCTTTCACGCACGACTGCTACTGAGTTTTCCTTCTTCCTGGCGATACCGACGATGCTCGCTGCCACAAGCTATGAGCTTATTACCAGTCGCCACGTCCTCAGTCCCGAAAACACGGCCCTGTTTACGGTGGGATTTGTCACGGCCTTCGTGACTGCCCTGATCGTAATAAGGGCGTTTTTGGCCTATGTCGCACACCACAATTTCGCTGCTTTTGCCTACTACCGAATCGTATTTGGCTTACTGGTGTTGATCTATTTTTGGTAACCGTTTGCTTTGAATGCTTGACTCGGCTGGTCTATCTTAGTAAAGACGGACATATACCGAATCGACCGGCGCCCCTATGCGACACCCAAACAGCCCTGACAGCACGAATCGACAAGAATGACCACTCAAAACGCTCCCGCAAGCTCAGAAAAGCCACGTGTGCTCGTGGTTGACGATTCGCGTGTCATGCGCAAGGCCATCAGTAAGTTCATCCAGGCTGAGTTCGACGTAGCCGAAGCTGATGATGGTGAGGCGGGCTGGCAAAAGCTAACCGAAGACGACCAAATCCAGGTTGTGATTGCCGATGTGCTCATGCCGAAACTCGACGGGTATGCCTTGATATGTCGGATTCGTGCTGCCGATCAGGCTCGAATCCGCGATGTACCGGTGATCGTCATCACTGGCGCCGAAGACGATGACACGCGAGAACGTGCCTTCGCGTGCGGTGCTAACGAGTTCATTACCAAACCAATCGACAGCGCCCACCTACTCACATGTACACGTACACAGGCGAAATTAGATCAGACGGCACGCAAACTAGCGCATGATGTCGAAGCCATAGACGATGAGCTGGCGAGTATAGATCCACTCACGCAACTCAATAGTCGCCGAATATTACTACAGCGTGGCAACGAGGAGCTCGCCAACACCACCGGCAGAAGCGACGAATTTTCCTTAATTAAACTCGACATCGATGATTTCAAAGTCATCTATGGCCAACACGGTGACGATTGTGGTGACCGGTTGTTGGTCTGGCTGGCGAAGATTTTAGTTTCTCAGACACGGTCTGAAGACCTAGTTGCACGCACCGGCGGCGGTGAGTTCGCGATTATGGCGCCAACCACCGGACGCCTCGATGCTGCCATCCTCTGCGAACGCCTTCGCGGTGCCATCAGCGCCGAACCGTTTAGTCACGATGGTGTAACAATACCGGTAACCGCAAGCATCGGTTTGGTGACCCTGGGGCGCGATCGAGGAAACTCCATTGAGGAATTGTTGACAGTCGCTGAGGAGCGTGTTGCGTCTGCGAAAGCGGCCGGCGGTAACCGATTGAGTGTTAGTGAGCTGGCAGAGAGGGAAGACGAAGATAGCATTGTCGTTGAGCAGCCGGACATCGATACTGCCTTGAGGATGTTACAGAACGGTAACTTTGGAAAACTGGAACCCTACCTGGCCGATCTCGTGCTGACCGTATTGCCCCTGATCGAACTCTGTAACAACAAGCTCAGTCTAGACTTCGAGTATGAGCTTGATGTCCTTAGGAAAAAGCTTTCCGAACTGACATAACAATCAGGCGGCACGTGCCGCAATCCGTGGGTAATGCCTATCAGCAAGGCCTTTGAGCCCGCATGGTGGTGCCGTGGACCACACATGCAGACCCTATGGCCCACCTTCATCCGACGCAGACCACGCGTACAATTGAGGCACGAGCGCTTGGAACTGCCGGATGGCGATTTTGTAGACTTGCGGTGGACCGAGGCACAGACGGGCCCAGTCGTTATTGTCTTGCATGGGCTCGAAGGGTCTTCGAACTCAGCCTATGCGCGAGGTCTTCTCAAAGCATTGCAAAGCTACGGAATACGCTCGGTGGTTATGCACTTTCGTGGCTGCAGCGGTACCCTTAACCGCCTGCCGCGCAGTTATCATTCCGGCGACACGGCTGACTTGGCGTACCTTGTCACAACACTAAAGCAGCGAGAACCGGATGTAATGATTGCCGCAGTGGGCTACTCACTAGGCGGTAACGTTCTTCTAAAGTGGTTGGCAGAAACTGGCAAGCAGACATTACTGACAACAGCGGTTGCCGTATCGGTACCATTTCTGTTGGCATCGTCAGCGGATCGGATGGATAAGGGTTTCTCGAGAGTTTACCAATGGAAGCTCTTGCGTAGCTTGCGACGAAAAGTCAAACAAAAACTACGACGCATGCCGCTTAATGTTCGTACTAGCAATCTGGATTCACTCAAGAACTTTCGTGCTTTCGATGATGTGATTACGGCGCCACTGCATGGCTTTAGAGATGCAGAACATTATTACGCTAGCGAGAGCTCGCGGCCGTACCTCACAAACATAAACGTTGATACGCTCATCCTACATGCTCGTGACGACCCATTCATGACGGAAGATGCCATACCCACCGCCGAAGAGCTGCCAGAAAAAGCCAAGCTTGAACTCTATCCGTGTGGCGGCCATGTAGGTTTTGTGGCCGGAACCTGGCCTTGGCGTACCGACTACTGGTTGGAAACCCGAATCGTAGAACACCTGGTATTACGCTTAAACATCAGCAAAACGGCCGCAGCATAAGATGATACTCATTAAGAACCCCAATCGGCCGCAGTGTTTGCTAGAACATCGGCATGCCGGCGGGCCCGTTGATGGTCATCGTCGACAACAGCATGCACATTCTCTAGCATACGAATATAGGTTGCGGGCAGCACGTAGTACTTGGCACCTTCGACAACATATTTCTTGTACCAGGTAAAGGAGGTCAGATGATCGTCGATAAAACGGGGATCCGCCGTATAGGTAAATGCGGTTAGTACCGAAGCGTCGGTCACTATCTCGATTTGCGTGTGGTTATAGCCGTTACCAAGACCTTCAGCTGCGTCGAGCAACGGTCTTTCACTTGCATCGATACTAAAGACGACGCCATACACTTCGTCATCGGCAAGGCCAGTCGGGTGCGCATTGCATTTAGCAGACTCATCTGCGCCCCGTTTGTGGAACTTGAGCACATATCCCGGTAGTTTTCCGACAGCGACAAACTGGGCCGACGGAACGCGCTGCCTCATCCGCGGCCAGTAAAGATTCGAGCCATACGCAAAGTAATTCATGGCACTAAACTACTCGCGGGCCTAGTGCACGGTCGTAAGGATTGTTAAAAGAATAAGGGCGCGACGCCAGGACCATGCATAGCGTTGGTCTCCGGCTCAATGTAACTTGCTTTATAAATCAATAATTTGAAGTGCTTTGGGTTCCGATCAACCGCGGCCCGGTTACGCCATCATCAATGTTGCGCCGCCTCTCGTTCAACAGCTTTCATGCTAAGTCGAATCCTGCCCTGCTTATCGACCTCGAGCACCTTCACCTTCACGTTGTCGCCTTCCTTGAGCTTGTCACTAACATTTTCGACACGTTCGTTGGATATCTGTGAAATATGTACCAAACCGTCTCGCCCGGGCAAGATTGTGACAAACGCGCCGAAATCCATGAGCTTTGCGACTCTACCCTCATATATCGTACCGACCTCAACGTCAGCTGTGAGTTGCTCGACACGTCGACGGGCTTCTTGAGCTGCAGCGTTGTCTGCTGAGGCAATCGTAACGGTACCATCGTCGACAATATCGATGATAGCACTCGTCTCTTCACAGATCGCACGAATGGTTGTTCCGCCTTTGCCAATAACATCACGAATTCTTTCCGGATTAATCTTGAAGGTGATGATACGGGGCGCATACTCCGAGAGCTCGGCACGTGGCTCCGAGATCGCCTGATTCATGATACCTAATATCTGCAGACGACCTTCCTTAGCTTGCTCTAAAGCAGCTTGCATGATCTCCTTTGTGATACTCTCGATCTTGATATCCATCTGCAACGCGGTAATACCTTCATTGGTACCCGCAACCTTGAAATCCATATCACCGAGATGATCTTCGTCGCCAAGGATGTCAGTGAGCACTGCGAAACGATTATCCTTTTTAATCAGCCCCATCGCGACTCCGGCTACCGCCGCCTTGATCTTTATGCCTGCGTCCATCATCGACAAGCTAGTACCACATACTGTTGCCATAGAACTTGAACCATTTGATTCGGTAATCTCAGACACAACCCGAACTACGTAAGGGTATTCGTTCATGTCAGGCATAACAGCGGCGATACCGCGTTTAGCGAGTCGCCCATGACCGATCTCGCGACGTTTGGGTGAGCCCACCCTACCGCTTTCGCCGACGCAATAAGGCGGGAAATTGTAGTGCAGCATAAAGGGTTCTTTGCGTTCACCCTCGAGTGCATCGATCAGTTGTGCGTCGCGCCCGGTTCCTAGCGTTGTCACTACCAACGCCTGGGTCTCGCCGCGTGTGAATAGCGCCGAACCGTGGGTCCGTGGTAGCAAGCCGACACGAATGTCGATGGGTCGCACCTTACGGGTATCACGCCCGTCTATACGCGGCTTACCCTGCAAAATACGGCCGCACACTATATCTTTTTCTATGTCCTTAATGGCATTCTTGATGTTCGCAATGTCTTCGTCACTAGCGTCGGCTCCGGCCAATTGCGTAACTGTGCGTTCACGTATTTCGGCCAATTTATTCTGCCGCGCTACCTTTTCCGCTATGTCATAAGCGTTACCGATGTCAGACTCCGTTGCTGCGCCTACGGAGGCTAGCATTGCCGCGTCCTTAGCTGGCGGCTGCCAGTCCCACGATTCTGTTCCAACTTCCTCCGTTAAGGAACGAATAGCTTCAATGGCTATTTTCATCTGCTCGTGGCCGAATAGTACTGCGCCAAGCATGACTTTTTCGGTAAGCTCTTTGGCTTCGGATTCAACCATCAACACGGCGTTTTCGGTGCCAGCCACCACTAAATCAAGCTTCGAGTCAGCAAGCTCAGTGTAGGTTGGATTGAGCATATACTCACCACCCGCATAACCGACCCTGGCTGCTCCAATCGGACCCCGAAAAGGGGCGCCAGATAAGGATAACGCGGCTGAAACGCCGATAATGGAGATAATGTCGGGGTTGATATCAGGGTCCAGGGATAACACGGTCACAATAACCTGAACCTCATTGCGGAAACCGTCGGGAAATAAGGGACGTACCGGTCGATCGATCAAACGGCAGGTGAGGATTTCTTTTTCCGAAGGGCGTCCTTCACGCTTAAAGAAACCACCTGGTATTCGGCCGGCCGCGAAGGTTTTTTCTTGATAGTCGACGGTAAGCGGAAAGAAATCCTTACCAGCTCTAGGTTCCTTCTCGGCAACGACAGTAGCAAGCACCACTGTGTCCCCCATGCTCGCTACGACTGCGCCGCTCGCCTGTTTCGCGATCTCTCCGGTTTCAAGTGTGATGGTGTGTTGGCCGTACTGGAAGGATTTGGTGATCTTGCTCAATGTTCTGTCCTCGGTCTCGATTTACTTACGCAGACCGAGCCGCTCAATGAGCGTACGATAGCGGCCCACCTCTATTCGTTTCAGGTACTCAAGCATCTTTCTTCGCTTATTAACCATTCGCAGCAGTCCCAAACGCGAATGACGATCGTGCGGGTGTAATTGAAAGTGATCGGATAAATCGTTGATTCGTGCCGACAACAGGGCTATCTGAACCTCCGGTGAACCAGTGTCACGTTGATGCATCCTGTAATCTTGCACAACCTTGCCTTTATTTCCTGCCGTGAGCACCATCTAGCATCCCCTCATACACTAAGCAGTCTTGACGTTGTTTATGCCATCCCTCAGAAGGCGCGTATTCTACCTATGCCCCAGCGTTCCCTCAACAAAATCTAGGTATTCAATCAGATCGGCTAGATTGCACCATAAGCCGGCGCGGTGCGACCCGACCGTCATCCAAAACCTGGCCCATCCCAAGAAAACGTGCGCCCTCACCATATAGTCGGACCCACCCTGGACCATGAGGATGCCTCACTGATACGGGTTGCCCCCGACATAGGTAGTGCGCAGCCAAGGGTGTAAGGTGCACATCCGGTAGACTTGAAAGCGCCACATCTATGGGAAGTAGTAGCGCCTCACGCCCCGACCGCGTATTAATCGCCCTCAGTTGCTTCAATCCTGTCGCCCGCTCAATCAAAAGCTCACCTACCGCGAGGCGCCGAAGATTGGCGACATGCGCACCACAGCCAAGCAGTTGGCCCAAATCATGCGCCAATGCGCGAATGTAGGTCCCCTTGGAGCAGTGAATCTCCAGATCCAAGAGGTCGTCTTTGAAATCGAGGCAATGAATCCGGTAGACGGTAATACAACGCGGCTTCCTATCCACGTCGACGCCTTCGCGCGCTAGTTTGTACAATGGCTTGCCGCCGTGCTTGATGGCCGAATACATAGGCGGGATCTGTTCGATCTCACCCTCAAATCGACGCACAGCCCGCTTCACAGCCCCCCAGCTTACGCTGACTGGCCGTTTGTCAACAATCTCACCCTCGCTATCGTAAGTGCTGGTAGTTTCACCAAGCTTGAATACAGTCCGGTAGCGCTTGTCCGCATTAAGCAGAAATTGAGATATCTTGGTTGCTTCCCCAAGGCAAATCGGTAATAGGCCGGTCGCGATAGGATCTAAGCTCCCGGTGTGGCCGGCCTTGCAAGCATTAAAACTCAGCTTGCTGGCCTGCAAAGCCTGATTTGAGGTCATCCCTGCTGGCTTGTCGAGCAAAAAAATGCCGTTCACATGAACGCAGTTTCGACGTCCCCTAGACAATATCCTTATCCCTTAATCGGTTTCGTTGCGCTTGTCTTGCGAACGCGCGCTGTCAATAAGGCTCGAGAGCGCAGCTCCCCTTTCAACCGACTCATCGTAATAGAAACGCAACGTCGGCACACTACGCAATGTTAGTCGATCCATCAACTGTCGACGCAAAAAGTGCGTTGCCTTGTTCAGCGCGGTAACACAAGGCTTGACACTATGGGTACCGGCTAGACATGTAAAGTAGACCTTGGCCGAAGAAAGGTCGCGAGCAACCTCCGTGGCGGTGAGCGTCACCCCTTGTACCCGCGGATCATTGAGTTGGTGTTGGATTAGGACTGCTAGCTCCCGCTTAAGCAGTTCAGCCACGCGTCGTCGGCGGTTCGAATCTTGATGCATAGACACTGACCCGTATCGAACAAGTTCATTGCCGCCTTGTTCGTACACAAAAACTGCTAGGAACTGCTAAGTGGACCTGGACCGCGCCACCTCGATTTGTTCATAGACTTCGATCTGGTCGTCCACCTTGACGTCATTATAGTTCTTCACGCCGATACCACACTCCAATCCTGCCTTAACCTCACCGGCGTCCTCTTTAAAGCGACGCAATGACTCGAGTTCACCCTCGAAGATGACGACATTATCTCGCAACACGCGAATCGGCCAGTTACGTTTGACCACCCCTTCTGTGACGTAACAACCTGCAATCGCTCCAATTTTCCTCGCTCGAAAAACATCCCGCACTTCGGCCAAGCCGATGATTTGTTCTCGGATCTGAGGTTGGCGCAGCCCTTCGATAGCATCCTTGATATCGTTTACGGTGTCGTAAATCACGTTGTAATAGTGAACATCGACACCTTCGCTTTCGATCAGTCTTCTTGTTGCACTATCGGCTCTAACATTAAAACCGATTATGATTGCCTGCGAAGCAACTGCTAGATTCACATCAGACTCGCTGATTGCACCCACCATCCCATGAACGACTTTTACTTTCACTTCTTCGTTAGACAGTTTTTGGAGCGTATCGGTAAGCGCCTCCACAGATCCCTGAACATCCGTCTTTATAAGCAAGTTCAAGGTCTTGACTTCACCTTCTCGCATCTGTTCGAAGACATTGGTCAGTTTTACTGCCTGCTGGCGCGCGAGCTTGGAATCTTTGTTTTGATCTTGACGATACAACGCAATTTCCCGGGCCTTGCGCTCACTCTCAACGCTGACAACGTCATCGCCGGCCCTAGGTACCCCGGACAATCCCTGTATCGCTACTGGGGTTGAAGGCCCAGCCTCTTTTACCGGCTTACCATTCTCATCGAGCATGGCGCGGATACGACCATATTCGCTACCAGCCAAGACAATATCGCCCTTGCGCAAAACCCCCTGTTGTACGAGCACCGTCGCCACCGGCCCACGTCCCTTATCGAGCTGCGCTTCAATGACGGTTCCCGACACGGGACCGACGTTCACTGCCTTTAACTCGAGCAACTCGGCCTGAAGCAAGATCGCATCAAGTAGCGCATCAACCCCCTCGCCTGTCTTGGCAGATACATTGACAAACAGGGCTTCACCACCGAATTGTTCGGGGATGACCTCGTGCTTGACCAGCTCTTGTTTCATGCGCTCCGGATCCGCTTCGGGCTTATCGATCTTATTCACCGCGACCACGATCGGAACACCCGCCTCTCGAGCGTGGTGAATGGCCTCAACCGTCTGCGGCATGACACCATCGTCCGCAGCCACTACCAGGATCACTAAATCGGTAGCCTTTGCACCACGCGCACGCATCGCCGTAAACGCCTCGTGACCCGGCGTATCGAGAAAAGTCACGACCCCTTTCTCTGTCTTTACATGGTAGGCACCGATGTGTTGCGTGATGCCGCCGGCTTCACCACTTGCTACCCGCGTCTTGCGGATACAGTCGAGCAACGATGTCTTGCCGTGATCGACGTGACCCATAACGGTGACGACGGGTGGGCGCGGTTCAGCGTCGGCAGCTATCTGTGTCGTATCTGTTAGAAGTGCCTCAGGGCTTGTTGGTCGCGCTTCCTTAACCGAGTGACCCATTTCCTCGGCGACGATCGTCGCCGTCTCGCGATCCAATACTTGGTTGATGGTCACCATACTGCCAAGACCCATCAGGACTTTTATGACCTCGGCCGCCTTTACCGACATCTTTTGCGCGAGTTCGGCTACTGTGATGGTCTCGGGCAACACAACATCACGCGCTACCGGCAGCGTTGGCTTCTCGAAAGCATGCTGACCCGACATGCTGGTGACAACCGCCTTCCTAGAGACGGGTCGCGCCCGCCGCCGACTCTTTTTGGCGTCGGCCACATGTAACTCGACTCGCTCCGGTTCTTCTGGCCTTGCTGGCTTCCGTTTTCTCTCCTTTTTCTCCTTTGGCGTAGCACCCCGTTTTTCTTTTGCTGGTGGGGTCACCTCAGGTACAGGTGCCAAAATCGCCTCAACGTCCGGCGCCAATTCTTCCTTGGCGCTTGGCTCTTGTGAAACAGGTTCTGCGACAGGCTGTTGCGACTGCGCGGTAACAGCCTCGGTGACCGTATCAGGGGCAGGCGTCGCCTCTGCTGCAACTGGTGGTTGTTGCTGTTCTGGCTCAATCACCGGTGGTTCGACAACTGGTGTTGGCTCAACCTCCGCCCGTTTAACGAACGTACGGCGTTTGCGCACCTCCACCTGAACCGTGTGCCTCGCCCCTGACCTTGTATTCTGCGTAATCTGACTAGTCGATATGCGCTTTACAGAAATCTTTTTGCGCGTTGGCGCTTGTTCTTCCCCGCCCCGTAGAAACCTAAGCAAAGTCACCTTTTCTTCTTCGCTGAGTGCATCGGCAAGAGTTTTACCATCAATGCCAGCAGCGTTGAGCTGTCGTAGTAACGTCTCGGGAGGTATCCCGATTCGGTCAGCAAACGCCTTTACGGTGATCTGCGCCATAGAGAAGCTACTTTGCTTCGTCCTGATTCTCGAACCAAGGTTTTCGCGCCGTCATGATCAACTGTTTCATGCGTTCCTCGTCATCAATGCCTTCAATCTCCATTAACTCATCAATGGATTGTTCGGCAAGTTCTTCACGCGTTTTGATGTCGTGGCTGGCAAACAGATGCGCCGTATGCTCATCCATGCCTTCCATCTCGAGCAAATCGGCATCAGGTTGGGCCAAACTAATCTTCTCTTCTACTGCAATTGCATTGGTCAGTAACGCATCGTGGGCACGATTGCGTAGTTCGTCAACCAGGCCCTCATCAAAGCCTTCGACTGTTAGTAGTTCTTGCTTGGGCACGTATGCGATCTCATCGAGGTTTGTAAACCCCTCTTGCGCAAGGATGGTCGCCACTTCTTCATCGACATCCAATTGCTGCATAAAAAGCTGGACCGCGCTGGCCGCCTCCGAAGTTGTCTTTGTGGTCGCGGCCTCTTCAGTCATGATATTCAGTTCCCATCCCGTCAATTCCGACGCCAACCGGACATTCTGCCCGCCACGACCAATCGCCTGGGATAGCTGCATCTCATCTACCATCACATCCATGCTATTGAGTTCTTCGTCAACCCTAATAGACAGCACCTCAGCTGGCGCCAGGGCATTAATCACGAACTGGGCGGGATCTTCGGCCCACTGAATAATGTCAACGCGCTCGCCCGCCAATTCGTTTGACACGCTTTGCACGCGCGAGCCGCGCATACCCACGCATGCACCGATTGGGTCTATGCGTGGGTCATTCGTGCTCACCGCAACTTTAGCGCGAAGACCAGGATCACGTGCCGCCGCATGTATATCAATCAGACCCTCACCTGCCTCCGGTACTTCCAGTTTGAAAAGTTCGATCAGTAAGTTCGGCGCCGTTCGGCTCAAGAACAGCTGCGGGCCGCGGGGCACAGATTCGACATCTTCAAGATACGCACGGACACGATCGCCTGGCCGCAATCCTTCGCGTGGCACCATCTTTGTTTTGGACAACAACGCCTCGGCATCACCGAGATCAATGATCACATCCCCACGCTCCATGCGTTTCACAACGCCAGTAACCATTTGGCCTTTGCGCTCTTGATACTGCCTCACGGTCTGCTCGCGCTCTGCTTCACGCACCTTTTGCAGAATGACCTGCTTGGCAGCCTGCGCCGCGATGCGGCCAAACACAACCGCTTCTAATGGCTCTTCGATGAATTCCCCGGCCTTGATATTGGGGTCGCGCTCTCTCGCCTGGCTCAACGCCAACTGGCGACCCGGAAACTCGATTTCTTCGGAATCATCAGCAAGCACTTCCCACCGCCGGAATGTATCGTACTCTCCGGTGTCTTGATGGATGGCAACACGGGCGTCGATTTCATCTTTGTGACGCTTGCGCGTGGCGGTTGCCAAGGCCGCTTCGATCGCCTGAAAGATGACCTCCTTATCGACGCCTTTATCGCGGGATAGAGCATCCACCATCAATAATACTTCACTACCCATGCTCGTTCTCCATTCAATACCTAGAACTTCGGTATAAGCCTGGCCTTTTCAATGCGGTCAAAAGCCAGATCCAACGTTTCACCGTCTAGCCCCAGCACCACATGTTCAGGAGCCACTGCGATCAGGCGACCCTTGAAGTTCTTTCGACCACTAAGCGGTTGGCCCAACCGCACTCTAATCATCTCGCCGGTGAAACGTGTGAAGTCTTCCGGTTTAACCAGCAGCCTGTCCAGGCCCGGCGAGGACACCTCGAGCGTGTAGCGGCCATCGATTAAATCCTCGACATCAAGAATCGCGCTCAACTGGTTACTGACGCGGGCACAATCATCCACCGTGACCCCGGCCGGACTATCGATATACACCCGCAACAGGCTGTGCCGACTGGTGCCGGAAAGCTCCACCTCCACGAGTTCAAAACCCTGGCCTTGGACACCGGGCTCCAACATCTTACGAAACTGCGCGCTCGCTACCGCCATAACTCAGTCCTATACACGCAAAAGTGGGCGTCAAGCCCACTTTTTTCGAACCCCTTCTTAGTTCTCGCCCCCCCAGTGGCACAAATTATAAGCATTTCCGGGCAAAACTCAACGCTCGGCACCGCCGGGGGGCAACCTGGCCCTTACCTTTCTGACACAGTGGGCCTACCTTCGCTATGACCCCGGCCCCACGAACGGCGGGACCTGAATCGCACTATTTGGTAGCGGGGGTAGGATTTGAACCTACGACCTTCGGGTTATGAGCCCGACGAGCTGCCAGACTGCTCCACCCCGCAGCAAAATTGGTTCGAAGTCTACCAGCCAACCGTGCAATTTCAAGGTGGCGCATGCATAAGTCTGGCCGACCCTTAACCCGTGGCGTAGCAGACTGGCTTTCTGGGGCGTTGGCGCCCGAGCTTACACTCAGGTTGAACCGGTCACCCAGCTTGGGTTGCTGGCTAGGGACTCAACGCAATAGACGTAAGCGGTCCAGCCCATCATCTCGCCGATTACACTGACGATCAAGAATACGATCAGCGGAGAATTATCAGGTAAGAGCCAGAAAGCAACGAGCGGGAAGAATATCAGGAACGCCAGAAAACCCGATCTCCAGAGTCGCTGCCATATGATTCGTAATGCAGATCGCAGGGTGGCGAAAACCCTAAAATCATTAGTCGAGAACACGACCGGGAACCAATACACCAGCAGAAATGGGACCACCATGGCGATAATCGTGACGTAGGGGACCATTTCCGTTATAAGTTGTTCAAGATCAACGGATCGGCTCAAGTAGAGCAGATTCAAAAGCACGAACCCGGCTACCACCGCCAGTAACCCAACCTGGACAAGTAGCCACAAAAAGGATGCAAACACCTCCTTGCCGCGGGACAGTGTTTCGTATATGGACACGGTGCTATTACCAAGTGCGAAGGAACGGAACGTGCCACTCATCAGATAGATCAGGATCAGCAACGTGCCAAAAATCACGAGCGCGAGGCCAGTTGGACCAAAGTCACCAAGGGGAAGGATTGTTTGGGTACGAAGTGTCATGAACACCACTTGCAGACCGATGACCAACCAAACACCTGGGCTCAAGACAACCCGAACCGCCGCCCGTATACGTTGCTTACTCTCGGTTGGGGTGGGTTGCTGATTCATCGACGCACGTACTGGCCCTGGGTTGTTCGCCAACCCGCAAAGACATCTATCGACGGCGGTCTGCGGCCGGAAAACGGAAGACCTCGACCCGCCAGTTACTATGAAGTGTACTCAGGACCAAACAAGAGGGCCCACCAAACGTTCTATTCTTGCCAGCAGCACCAGGATTTAGCACCCAGGGACGTTTGCTTCTATCACAGATGAGTCTGTGGCTGTGACCATACACGATTGCACGTGCATCGGGATACAAATTGCGCAATATCGTATGTCGACGAGCCGGCCGACCTGCATTGTGCCCATGCACCGCCACCAAGCAGCCACCTGGTAGATCGACCGATAGATGATCAGGCAATGCATCAAGTGCCGATTGATCCTCTCGTGGCCATTTTTGCTTCGTGTCATTGTTTCCGCGAACTGCCATCACCCGCTTACCTCGCACCCGTAGCACTTGCAACACGCGTGCGTTGCCAATATCCCCCGCGTGTACCGCCAGATCACAATCGTGAACAATATCAATGATTCGCGGATCCAGAAACCCATGGGTGTCCGATAAGATCCCTACGCGCATACCAAGATTATACGGCTTTAGAGTTATCGGCTGGAATCATGTTGTGGGCCTGCCGGTGATTTCCGCGTTCGAACCACATAACAGTAGCACCAGCCACCGCGGCAGGCATAATCGCCAGGTTAACCAAAGGCACGACGGTAGCAAGTAAAACGGCGGCACCGAAACCTAACGACAGCAACCTACGCGTCTTGGCATAGCGCCGCACTTCTGAGAATCGCATACCTTGATTTTCCAGCGGATAGGCCAGATATTCAAGCGCCAACAACCAGGAAGTCACCATCAACCACAGGAGCGGTGCCAACAGGTTAATAATGGGGATAAACGTAACTATCAGTGGCAACAGAATCATTGCCAATAGATATGTCAATTTACGCAACTCACTAGCCAACGATACCCCCACACTCTTCAACCACGACACATCTGTCGTCGGAACAGGCATATTGTTTTTATCGAGTGCGTACGCTACGCGTTCGGCAAGCCAACCGTTGAATGGCGCCGCAATCAGATTGGCCGCCAAGGTAAACGTGAAGAACATGAACACACTGGCCGCAACGGCGAAAATAAACCAAAGTAGTCCGCGCGCGAGCTGCGCCCACAAGCTGTCCACAGTCGGGAGCAACCAATCCAGCAGCGCTTCGAACTGGTCGATAAAAAGCCACACCAGTCCGACGAACACCAGAACATTTACCAATAGTGGAATCAGAAAGAAACGCCGTAATCCTGGACGAAAGATGAGGCGATAACCTTGGAGTAAATACCTTGGCCCGCTAACCAGGTCAGCGATCAAGTGGAGACCCTAGGGCGAGTACATAATGAAGAACTTCGGCATCGGTCAGTAGATGCCGGCCACCGCCCGGCCACAGACATCGATGATGATTCCCACCCACGGCATCGCCAGCAGCAACACAAGCCCGTTGACCCCGATGAGCACGCGCATGTCCAGACTTGCGGTGATCGGGGTATTGTCTTCGGCGTCATCGAAATACATGACCTTCACAAGCCGAATGTAATAATAGGCACCGATCACTGCGAATAGCACGGCAAGGATAGCAAGCCAGATCATGCCCACTTCAATCACCGACTGGATGACCAACAATTTTGCGTAAAACCCAATCGTGGGCGGCGCCCCTGCCATCGAAAACATTAGTAATAACATCAAGAACGCATACCAGGGGCTTCTCTGATTGAGGCCCTTAAAATCATCGACCCGCTCGGCTTCAAACCCCGATCGCGAAAGCAGAATAATCATGCCAAACGCCCCTAGACTCATCACGGCATAGACAAGCACGTAGAAGAGCGCCGAGCTATAGCCGTTAGGCGTAGCGTTCACGACCCCTAGGAAGAAAAACCCCATGTGAGAAATCGACGAATACGCAAGCATGCGCTTAATATTGCTTTGCGCAATCGCTACCACATTACCGATAGCCATAGACAGCACCGCCAGTATCGTGAGCATGTCCTGCCACGATACGGCGAGGTCCTCGAGGCCGCCTACCAGCAGGCGCATGACCAATGCGAAACCCGCGATCTTTGGCGCGGTGCCGATGTAGAGCGTAACCGAAGTCGGCGCACCATGATAAACATCCGGCACCCACATGTGGAACGGCACCGCGCCCAGTTTGAAGGCGATACCAACGACAACGAAAACCAGGCCGAAGATAAGCACCACATCGTCCGCCGCCATGCCCGCCACCGCTTGTCTGACACCTGCAATATCCAGCATCCCGGTCAGCCCATAGAGAATCGACATGCCGTAGAGCAATATGCCCGATGAGATAGCGCCAAGCACGAAGTACTTCATGGCGGCTTCGGTCGCCTGTGCCGAATCACGCTGGAACGCAACCAAGGCGTATAGACTCAACGCCAGCAACTCAAGCCCAAGATAAAGCGTCAGGAAGTGACTGGCCGAAGCCATAATCATCATGCCAACCACACCAAATAGGCTAAGCACAAAATACTCGCCGCGGAACATTCCACGCTCACGAATGTAGTCGCGGGAATACACGAAAACGAAGAATACGATCAGGTAGGTAGCCAGCTTGATGGCATTTGATAACGAGTCGTGGACGAACATACCACTAAACGTCATGCCGGCCGGGGTCATCAGGAGGTTGAGCGTTAATGCCGCCGCACCAAGCAAAGTCACCTGACTAAGCCAATAGATCACCATACGCGCCTGCTTACTCACGAACAGATCGACGCAAAGAATCAAGCAGCCCATAGCGCATACGAAGATCTCGGGTAGCGCTAGCCACATATTAGGGATTTCAGGCGTCATCTCTTCGACTCTATCATTTCCTCAGCAAGCTACAGTTTTGACGTGGCGACCTGTTCAAGCAGATGATCCACTGACACATGCATCACCTCCAGAAACGGGAACGGCCATAGCCCCATCACCAACACAGGGATCGCCAATAGACCTAAGAACAACACTTCCCGTGGCGTCGCATCCTCGAGGGCTGCGACGCTATCTTTGGTGACCGCCCCAAAGATGACGCGTTTATACATCCACAAGGTATAGGCGGCACCCAGAACCAATATGGTCGCGGCAAGCACCGCATACCACACGTTGACTTGATAGGCCCCAAGAATCACCAAGAACTCGCCCACGAAACCGGAAGTACCTGGCAAACCGGTATTGGCCAAGGCAAACAACATCATAAACGAGGCGAACACCGGCATGCGATTCGCTACCCCACCGTAGTCCTCGATTTCGCGTGAGTGCAATCGGTCATACAAGACCCCGACACATAGGAACAAGGCGCTGGAGATGAACCCGTGAGAAATCATTTGCACGAGCCCACCTTCAATGCCCTGTGGGTTGAATATGAAGAACCCGAGCGTGACGAACCCCATATGCGCAATCGACGAATAAGCAATCAGCTTCTTCATATCCGTTTGCATAAGGGTTACCAAGCCAATGTATACAATCGCTACCAACGACAACGCGATCATGAAACCCGCCAGTTGATGGCTGGCATCCGGCACAATGGGCAAGCTGAAACGCAGAAAGCCGTAGGCGCCCATCTTTAACAAGATCGCGGCAAGAATGACGGAACCGCCGGTGGGGGCTTCAGTATGGGCGTCGGGGAGCCACGTATGCACCGGCCACATCGGTATCTTAACGGCGAACGCCGCAAACAATGCGAAGAAAATCAGGATTTGGGCGTTCATGCCCAACTGAACCTGATGAAATGTCGCAATGTCGAAACTGCGATCGGCCTGATAATACAGATAGATAAACGCCACCAACATTAGGACTGAACCGAGAAACGTGTAAAGAAAGAACTTGATGGTGGCGTATACGCGATTCGGACCACCCCACAAGCCGATAATGACGAACATCGGGATGAGCATGCTTTCCCAGAAGACATAAAACAGGATCGCATCAAGGGCGGAGAACACACCGATCATCAGCCCTTCCATAACTAGAAAGGCGGCCAGATACTGTGCCACCTTCTTTTGAATCACGGACCAACCGGCAATCACCACGAGCACGGTGCAAAAACTCGTTAACAATATAAGCAGTACGGAAATGCCATCTATACCGAGGTGATAACGAATACTGAACGCATCAACCCATGGACGATCCTCAACGAACTGCATTGCCGACGTATGCAGGTTGAAGTCAGCATAGAGCGGCAAAGTAACGATGAACGTAGCGATGGTGAAAATCAGGCCTAAATACCTGGCGGCGGCCGCATTTTGGTCACCGCCGGTTGCAAGCACGACTATGCCGCCGACGATCGGCAGCCATATACATATGCTCAGCAAGTGCTCGGCAAACATGAGCCGTACTTACGTCAAACGGAGAAAAAACGTCATCAGGAGAAACAACCCGAGAATCATGGCGAACGCATAGTGATAGACGTAGCCGCTTTGAATGTGTCGAATGACAGACGCTACCCAGCGTACAACGCGCGCAGTGCCATTGACAGCAAGCCCATCGATCAGATTTACATCGCCTACTCTCCAAAAAAAACTGCCAACCTTTCTGACACCAGCGGCCAGTACGATTTCGTTGAAATCGTCGAAGAAATACTTACGCGCCAACAGTGTGTACAGAAACTGTGCCTTACCCCGAATAACGTCGGGTAGGTGCGGGTACCGAATGTACAACAGCCAAGCGGTGATGATGCCGGCGACAGCTAGGAAAAACGGTAGTGCCTGGAGGCCATGGGCGATGAACGGCCCGATACCATGGTAGTCCCGACCCATCTCGGCGAGCACAGCATGCTCTGGGGCCACGGCTATCGAACTACCGAAAAGATTGCCAAATAGCATGGGTTCGATATACATACCACCGGCCAGTACCGACGGAATCGCTAACATCACGAGTGGAAAGGTCACGACGAACGGCGACTCCCGGATATGTTGGCGCGTGTGCTCATCCATGCGTGGCTTGCCATGAAAGGTCATAAACACCATGCGGAAAGTATAAAGCGCAGTGATGAAAACACCGCTCATGACGGCCACATAGGCAAAGCCGCTCCCGGCCAGCTGCGAATGGTGCACCGCCTCGATGATGGCGTCCTTAGAGAAGTAACCGGCAAAAGGTGGCACACCACAAAGCGCGAGCGCCCCAATCAACGTTGTCCAATACGTTACCGGCATGTACTTACGCAGGCCACCCATCTTACGCATGTCCTGCTCATGGTGCAGGGCGATGATGACTGATCCCGCCGCGAGAAATAGTAGTGCCTTAAAAAAGGCATGCGTCATGAGATGGAAAATTGCGCCAGCGTATGCAGATACGCCGTTCGCAACCATCATGTATCCCAGCTGAGAAATCGTCGAATAAGCCACCACACGCTTAATGTCGTTTTGAACGATGGCTACTAACCCAAGAAAGAGCGCAGTGATAGTACCGATAACAATCACCACACTTAAGGCAACATCCGAAAGTTCGAACAGCGGCGACATGCGCGCCACCATGAATACACCCGCGGTCACCATGGTGGCGGCATGGATTAGGGCCGAAATCGGTGTCGGGCCTTCCATCGAATCAGGCAACCAGACATGTAGTGGGACTTGCGCCGACTTACCCATGGCACCGATAAACAACAAGACGCAAATGATGGTGATTAGATTCCATTCGGTTCCTGGTATCACCTCCACGCCGGTGCTGGCCACCTGCGGCGCAATGGCAAACACAGCTGCGTAGTCCAGGCTGCCGAAATACATATAGATCACGACGATTCCAAGCAGGAAACCGAAATCGCCGACGCGGTTAACCAAAAACGCCTTCAGGTTTGCGTGAATCGCGGACTCACGCTCGAACCAAAACCCGATCAACAGATACGATACGAGGCCCACACCTTCCCAACCGAAAAACAACTGTAGAAAGTTATTCGACATCACCAGCACAAGCATGAAGAAAGTAAATAGTGCCGTATAGCAAAAGAAACGCTGGTATCCCGGATCGTCATGCATATAGCCGATGGTGTAGATGTGTACCATCAAAGACACGAACGTCACGACCGCTAACATCACAGCCGTCAGGGGGTCGATGAGCAGACCGATCTCAAAGGGGATGCCACCACTTACCGCCCACGTGTACACGGGCCCGTTAAAGTAGTGACCATCAATGATGACGTCCTTGAACACGGCCAACGAAAGCACAAAGGATACGGTTACCCCCAATATTGCTGCCCTATGGGCGCCGCGTCGCCCGATCTTCCAGCCGAACATGCCGGCAATAACCGCGCCGGCCAAGCTCGCTAGTGGAATCGCCAGGTAGATCGTCTCGATGTCCAAGCCAAACATTCTTAGCCCTTTAAAGCGTCGAGGTCTTCGACATTAATCGTGCCACGATTACGGAAAATCACAACGATGATGGCAAGCCCGATGGCTGCCTCCGCCGCCGCGACGGTAAGGATAAAGAACACAAAAATCTGGCCGGCAATGTCATTTAGATAATGCGAGAAGGCAATGAAATTCATATTGACAGCGAGAAGCATGAGCTCGATCGCCATCAATAGAATGACCACATTTTTGCGGTTCAAGAATATGCCGACCACGCTGAGCGCGAACAGAATCGCGCCTAATATCAAGTAATGGGACAGCGGTATCATTCGCTCGAACTCTTTGTTAGAGCTTCTTTTCGGCCGGCATCTTTACCAAGCGCACCCGATCGCTACGCTGGACGCGAACCTGCCGGCGGGGATCCTGATATTTCGTGTCTTTACGGCGGCGCAATGCCAGTGCGATCGCCGCGATAATAGCGACGAGCAGGATGAATCCTGCGATCTCGAACGGATAAACGTAATCTATATACAAGACCCGGCCGAGCTCTTTGGTGTTGCTGTAGCTGGCAGGATGACCAGCGGGGGCGGCAATCCTTTGTAGGCCGAAATGTCGTGGCCCAAGGATGATCGCCATCTCAATGGCCAGGAGCACGGCGACAATGCCACCGATAGGCAGGTACTCACCAAATCCTTCACGCAGGCGCAGCAGGTTGACGTCGAGCATCATGATGACAAACAAGAACAAAACCATCACCGCACCGACGTACACCAACACCAACGTAATCGCCAGAAACTCAGCTTCCAGGAGAACCCAAAGGCCAGCAGCGGTAAAGAATGCTAGCACCAAGGATAACGCTGCCTTTACCGGGTTGCGTATGGTGATGACCATACCCGCCGCGAATAGCAACACCGTTGCAAAGAAGTAAAAGACGATCTGCTCGAAAGTCATCAGTTAGGTTTGTTTGTTATTAGTTAGACTCGTTCGTTATTATTTACTTCTCTAGCGATAGGCCGCATCGGCTTCGCGATCGGCGGCGATCTGTTTTTCGAATTTGTCACCTACGGCCAACAGTTGCTGTTTAGTAATCACATTCTCTCCGCGACCCTCGAAGTGAAACTCAAAAAACGATGTCGCCACAATCGCATCCACTGGGCAGGACTCCTCGCAAAAGCCACAGTAGATGCACTTAAAGAGATCGATGTCGTAGCGTGTGGTTCGACGCGTACCGTCTTCGCGCTCTTCTGATTCGATGGTGATGGCCAGGGCAGGACACACTGCCTCACATAGCTTACAAGCAATACAGCGCTCCTCGCCGTTGGGATAGCGACGCAATGCGAGCAACCCGCGAAACCGCGGCGAAAGCGGCGTTTTTTCCTCCGGGTATTGCACCGTTATCTTGCGTGCAAATAAATGGCGTAAGGTCACCCCTAAGCCTTTGCACAACTCGATCAGTAAGAAGCTATTTACATAGTGCTTAAACGCATTCATCTGATCATGCCTAGTGAAAGAGATATCCGAATGGCGTTTGCATGGCGGCACCGAGCACGACGATCCATACCAAGGTTACGGGGATGAACACCTTCCAACCCAAACGCATGATCTGGTCGTAGCGGTAACGCGGGAATGTCGCCCTAAACCACAAGAAACAGAACAGGACAAACCCGATCTTCAAGAAAAGCCAATGTATGCCGCTATCTGCCAACGCGCCAACGACTGGCACCGCGAAGACAGCCTGATTCACCAGCCCGTCGATAGGCGAGAGCCAGCCACCAAAAAACATGATGGCGACTAACGTCGCGATCAGGATCATGTTGGCATACTCCGCCAAGAAGAAAACAGCGAAAGTCATTCCCGAGTACTCGACGTGAAAGCCACCGACAATCTCGGATTCACCTTCGGCCACATCAAACGGCGCGCGATTCGTCTCCGCTACCCCACAGATGAGATAAACCAGAAACAGTGGAAACAGCGGCCACACATACCACTGGTGCAACCCGCCTTGTTGTCGTAAGACAATCTCGCGCAAGTTCAGGCTTTCCGCCGCCATCAACACGCCCACGAGCGCAAATCCCATGGCAATCTCGTAGGCCACAATCTGTGCGGCTGAGCGCAAGGAACCGAGGAACGCATACTTAGAATTCGATGCCCAGCCGGCAACGATGACGCCGTACACCCCCATAGACGTGATCGCCAATATAAACAGTAGGCTGGCATCGATGTTGGCCAACACCAGGGTGTCGGTAAACGGGATCACCGCCCAGGCGACCAGAGCTGGCGCCATCACCAATACCGGCGCGATGACAAATAGAAACTTATTGGCGTTGGTGGGGATAATGATTTCTTTGAGCAGCAGTTTGAGCCCATCGGCGATGGGTTGCAGCCAACCGCGTGGCCCCACCCGATTCGGGCCTATCCGCACCTGCATATAACCAATCAGCTTGCGCTCTGCAAACGTAAGGTAAGCGACAGACAGCAACAACGGCACAACAATGGCCACAATCAACCCGAGATTGATCAGTCCAACCTGGGACCAATCGGGGAACCATGCCCACAGCGCCAGTCCGGATTCGATGAGCGATTCCACCATGGTCAGCTCGCCTTCCCCACTGTGGCTTCGCCGTGAGCACCGAGTGCAACCGTTTGCGGATAGCCGGCCGGCACCAACACACAGCGATCGGCGACCCGCGGATCGATGACAAGATCCAAGGTGGCGCTGCCATCGCCGACACGTATAACCACTTGTTGGGCATCCGTGAGCCCAAGGGCGGTCGCTTGTGCCGCATTCATGCGAGCTGCCGGCGGTGGGTTATCCGCGGTTGCTTGTAGGGCCGGGGCGCGGCGTACCAAACTGTCTACTACATAGGTCGGTGTTTCGACGATACGGTACAAGCCATCATGTGGGCCATTGATGTTGGCCGGCACGCTTAGTGATTTCGATTCAGCTTGGCTCGCGTCGGGCTTGTCGATTTCTGACCGAACATCTTCAACACTTACATATTCGAAACCCGGCTGATCCAGTAGGTTGCCCAGCACACGCAAGATCTTCCAACCGGGTCGAGTGTCTGCCAGCGGTTGCACTGCCCCGGCAAACGACTGCCACCGGCCCTCGCAGTTTACGAACGTACCGGCGGTCTCGGTGAACGGTGCAAGCGGCAACAGCACATCGGCATAATTCATGGCATCGGTGGTCGCGGGCGTTGGCTTAAACGGCGTCAACATGACAACAAACTCCGCCGCCGCCATCGCCTGGCGCGCCCGTTGGCCATCGAGGCAATCGAATTCAGGCTCTACCCCCAATAGCACATAGGCCTTGAGCGGCTCACTGATCATGGTGCGCGCATCCTGCCCCGCTGATACGGCAACACCGTTGGGACCGCGATGTGGGATACATCCCGCTAGCCAAGCACCGACGCTGTTTGCTTCCGACAATTGCCCAAATGTCGCCGACGCGAAGTTAGCGACAAGGGCTGCCAATGCCCGCAATTGAGCTGCATGCTCGTGACTAGCGGCAAGATTTCCGAGTATCACCGCGGCACGTTCCTTGCTTGCAAGAAGTTCCGCAATCTGCCTTTCTGTCTCGCTCGGTTTGAGCTCACTAAACCACGGCGGTACACCGCCAGACTTGGCCCCCTCGACATCGGCTAGCGCCTTGGCCACACCTGCCAGCGATGGAACCATATCTGCCGGATCGGTAATAACTTTCTGCGAAAGACGATAGGTAAAAGCGTAATCCACCGGGTTGATGGCCATGACATGGGCGCCCTTGAGCTGAGCCTTACGCAAACGGTGCGCCAACATTGGCTGATCCTTGCGAATGTTGGTCCCCACCAACAACACCGCCTCCAGTTTTTCGAGGTTTTCGATCGACTGTCCGAGCCCGGGGTATAGGGGCATGGCATCATCGTCAGTGAAATCCCGTTGGCGCAACCGGTGATCAACATTACCTGATCCCAGGGCGCGGACGAGTTTTTGTAGTAGGTAGAACTCCTCCACGGTCGACGTGGGCGCCGCCAAGGCACCGAATTGGTCCGCGCCATACTTGTCAATTACGCTGTTTAGACCGGCGGCCGTAAATTCCAAGGCTGTGTTCCAATCCACCGTTGTCCAGCGGCCGCCGGCGCGAATCATGGGGGCTTGCAGCCGGTCGGCGCTGTTCAGGGCCTCGTAGCTATAGCGGTCACGATCGGACAGCCAACATTCGTTGATAGCCTCATTATCGCGCGGCAGCACCCGCATCACTTTATTGCCGCGGGTCTGCACATTGAGGTTGGAGCCTACGCAATCATGCGGGCTAATGGAATCGTGGCTGATGAGTTCCCACGCACGCGCCGTGAACCGATAGGGCTTGGAAGTCAGCGCCCCAACCGGGCACAAGTCTATGACATTGCCCGATAGTTCCGAGTCGACGCTTCGTTCGATAAAGGTCCCAATCTCCATGTGCTCGCCACGGCCGGTGGCGCCGATCTCCATGATGCCGGCGATCTCCTGACCGAAACGCACACACCGCGTGCAGTGGATGCAGCGGGTCATCTCCGTGGTAATCAGCGGCCCGATGTCCTTGTCATGGACAACGCGTTTGTTGTCGCTGTAACGCGACACATCCTTGCCGTAACCCAACGCCAGGTCTTGTAACGGGCATTCCCCACCCTGGTCGCAGATCGGGCAATCCAGCGGATGGTTGATCAGCAGGAATTCCATGACACTTTTCTGCGCGTCGCGCGCCAGGCTCGAGCGTGTGAACACTCTCATGCCTTCTGCCACCGGCGTGGCACAGGCCGGTAGCGGTTTTGGCGCCTTTTCAACCTCAATCAAACACATGCGACAGTTTGCCACCACCGATAATTTATGGTGATAACAAAAACGTGGGATGTAGATTCCGGCCGCATCCGTGACCTCGATGACCATAGACCCCTTGCGGGCCGGCAGAGGCTTTCCATTCACTTCGATGGTAACCATATCGGCCGGGGGCGGCTCCGTCGTTTTCATTTCCGGCTTTGCACTCATCCCGTTGTGCCCCGCGCACGCGGTAACTCGTAGGTACCAGTGCCTTGCATGCAATGGCCGTTGTCGATGTGATACTGAAACTCATCTTTGAAATGATGAACAAAACTTCTCACTGGCCATGCCGTCGCTTCACCGAACGCACATATCGTTCGCCCTTCGATCTTACTGGCCACATCGTCCAGCATATCCAGATCCTCGGATCGGCCCTGCCCATACTCGATACGGCGAACCACGCGTGCCAACCAGCCACTCCCCTCACGGCAGGGCGTACATTGCCCGCAGGACTCCTTGTAATAGAAATAAGCGATACGTCCCAACGCCTGCACCATGCAGGTGGTTTCATCCATGATAACCACGGCACCCGAGCCGAGCATCGAACCCGCTTTGGCAAGCGCATCGAAATCCATGGTTAGTTCCATCATGATATCCGCAGGTAAAACCTTGGCCGATGAGCCACCCGGTATGACCGCCTTTAATCGATGGCCTGCACGCACACCGCCGGCGAGTTCCAGCAGTTCGGCAAACGGTATGCCCAATGGGACTTCATAGTTACCCGGGCGGTTAACATGGCCTGACACCGAGAAGATCTTGGTGCCGCCATTATTTGGTTTGCCCATTTCGAGAAACTTTTTGCCGCCATGGCGCAGAATGTACGGCACGGACGCGAGCGTCTCCGTGTTGTTTATTGTGGTGGGACGCCCGAACAGGCCATAGTTGGCGGGGAACGGGGGCTTGTAACGCGGCAACGCCTTCTTGCCCTCGAGCGACTCCAACATGGCTGTTTCCTCGCCAACAATATAGGCACCCGCGCCCAGATGATTGTGCAGATCGAAATCCACGCCTGAACCCAACACGTTCTTACCCAGTAGCCCGGCCGCATAGGCCTCTTCTAGCGCGTCTTCACAGCGCCGGAATGGCTCGACAAATTCGCCACGTAAATAGTTGTAACCGACGGTCGATGCCGTCGCATAACCGGCGATAGCCATGCCCTCGAACACAGCGTGCGGGTTGTAGCGTAGGATATCGCGATCTTTGTAAGTGCCAGGCTCGCCCTCATCCGAGTTACAAACGATGTACTTTTGTCCCGGTGCATTGCGCGGCATGAAACTCCATTTGAGACCGGTGAGAAACCCGGCGCCGCCACGCCCCCGCAGGGCGGCTATCTTCATCTCCTCGATGATAGTCTCCGGCGGGGTCTTTTCTGTCAGCACCTTCTGCCACATCTCGTATCCACCGGCACGACGATAGGACTCTAGCCGCCAGGGCTGATCGTCTTTGAGGTTCGCAAAACAGATTTGGTTAATCGCCATCTCTAATCCAGTTTCGCAAGGATCTGATCGACCTTCTCGGGCGTCAGGTTTTCATAATAATCATCGTCAAGCATGAACATCGGCGCACCCCCACAGGCGGCCAAGCATTCCGCTTCTTTGACGGTGAATTTCCCATCCGGCGTGGTTTCGCCAAGCTTGATCCCTAGTTTTTTCTCTAGGTGTTCAACGATCACGCCGGAGCCGCACAACATGCACGAGATGTTGGTGCACACATAGATCTTGTGGCGACCCACCGGCTTTAAGTCATACATGGTGTAGAACGTCGCCACCTCGTAAACGGCGATTGGCGGCATCTCCAGGTACTCCGCGACTGCGTCCATATGGTCGGTGGTAAGCCAACCACCGTTTTGCGCTTGCACAATATTTAATGCCCCCATGACTGCCGCTTGCTTCTGATCCGGCGGATACTTGGCGATCCAACGATCGATGCCGGCCCGTGAATCGTCCGTAAGCAGCGTCATCTTGGACGTGTCTTGCGCAGGTGCCGTCACCGGTCAATTTCTCCAAATACAATGTCTTGGGTACCGATCACCGCCACCACATCGGCAATCATGTGTCCGCGCGTCATCTCGTCCAGCGCCGCCAAATGAGCAAAGCCGGGGGCACGGATCTTGAGACGATAAGGCTTGTTAGCCCCGTCGGAAATAAGATAGACACCGAACTCGCCCTTGGGCGCCTCGACCGCCGCGTAGACCTCTCCTTCCGGGATACAGAAACCCTCGGTAAACAACTTAAAATGGTGGATCAACGACTCCATATCGTCCTTGATTTCTTCCCGCGTGGGCGGCACCAGCTTATGATCGTCAACGATCACCGGCCCCAGGTTTTCGCGCAACCATTTCACACATTGGCGTACGATGTGGTTAGATTGGCGCATTTCCTCGATACGTACCAGATAGCGATCATAGCAATCCCCATTAGCGCCAACCGGGATGTCGAAATCTAAACGATGATAGACCTCGTAGGGTTGTTTCTTGCGGAGATCCCATTCAACACCCGATCCACGCAGCATTGGACCTGTGAAACCTAGTTGTAGCGCGCGTTCAGGCGGCACTACCCCGATACCTACTGTGCGCTGCTTCCAGATACGGTTATCAGTCAGCAGTGTTTCGTAGTCGTCGACGCGCTTGGGAAAGCGCTCGGTGAAGTCCCAAATGAAGTTGAGCAATGAGCCTTGCCGATTTGCATTGAGGCGCTTGACGTCGTTTTCGTTGTGCCACTTAGAGGGTTGGTATTGAGGCATGCTCTGCGGAAGATCGCGGTAGACACCACCAACACGATAGTACGTCGCGTGCATGCGTGCGCCCGATACAGCCTCGTAGCAGTCGAATAAGTCTTCTCGTTCCCGAAAACAGTAAAGAAACACCGTCATTGCCCCGATATCTAGTGCATGCGTGGCGAGCCATAGTAGGTGATTAAGGAGTCGCGTAATTTCGTCGAACATCGTGCGAATGTACTGCGCCCTAGGTGGCGGTTCGACACCCAAAAGTTTCTCCATCGCCAACACGTAGGCGTGCTCATTACACATCATCGACACGTAATCAAGCCGATCCATATAGCCGATACTTTGGTTATAGGGCTTACTCTCGGCGAGTTTCTCGGTAGCCCGATGCAATAGACCGATATGCGGGTCGGCGCGTTGGATCACCTCACCGTCGAGCTCAAGCACCAGGCGCAGCACACCATGCGCCGCCGGGTGCTGCGGCCCGAAATTCATCGTGTAATTACGGATCTCTGCCACCGAAGCCCTCTTCGCGAATCACGCGTGGCACCAGCGTGCGCGGCTCGATACTCACCGGTTCGTAGATAACGCGCTGTTTCTCGGCATCGTAGCGCATCTCAACTTCACCGATTAAAGGAAAGTCCTTGCGAAACGGGTGGCCGATAAATCCATAATCCGTGAGAATCCGGCGCAGATCCGGGTGGCCCTCGAATACCAAGCCAAAAAGGTCGAAGGCTTCGCGCTCGAACCAGTCGGCGACCGCCCATATGTCCACAACGGAGTCAACACGTGGCCATTCGTCATCAAGGAAAGCTCGCAAACGCACACGGCGGTTATGTTTAATAGACAACAAGTGAATGACGACGGCAAAACGCGGGCCTGATCGCGGCCCATCAGGTGCCTCGGCACGGTAATCTTGATAATCGACACCACAGAGGTCGATCAGTTGTTCGAAACTGAAGACGGAATCATCACGTAGAATTCGACAGACTTCACGCAGGTCCTCACGTTTGATTTCCAGAGTAAGTTCGATCCTGGTCTCAATGATGTTGATGATCGACGCGCCGAACTTTTCCTTGGCATGGGCGGCAACAGCCTCCAGCGAATCAATCATAGTATGGATTCCCTTTCGTGCTTAGCGGGCGATAGTATTAGTACGTCTTATCTTCTTCTGTAGCTGGATTATGCCATAAAGCAGCGCTTCGGCCGTCGGTGGGCAGCCGGGAACGTAGACATCAACCGGCACAATACGATCGCAACCGCGGACAACCGAATAGGAATAGTGGTAATAACCGCCACCGTTGGCGCAGGAGCCCATAGAAATTACCCAACGCGGCTCGGACATCTGGTCGTAGACTTTGCGTAGTGCGGGCGCCATCTTGTTTACGAGCGTACCGGCCACAATCATGACGTCGGACTGGCGTGGGCTCGGGCGGAAAATTATCCCGAAGCGATCCAAATCGTAACGGGAGGCGCCGGCGTGCATCATCTCGACCGCACAACAGGCGAGGCCGAAGGTCATGGGCCACATCGATCCCGTGCGCGTCCAGTTGATGAGTTTGTCGAGTTGCGTGGTTGCCCAACCGCCCGCCAACGCGCCTTCTATTCCCATTCCAAAGCTCCCTTCTTCCATTCATAGATGAAACCGATGGTGAGAACACCGAGGAAAATCATCATAGCGAGAAAACCAAAAAGACCAATTTCGCTGATTACCACCGCCCAGGGAAAGAGAAACGCGATCTCGAGATCGAAAATGATAAAAAGAATCGCCACCAAGTAGTAGCGCACATCAAACTTCATACGCGAGTCTTCGAAGGCCTCGAAACCACATTCGTAGGACGATAATTTGGCGCTGTCCGGGTTACTCGGACCCAGAAGCCAGCCCATTAGCATGGGCGCAACACCGAAAAACAAGCCGACACCGATGAAAATCAGTATCGGCACGTAGTTCTCTAACATCCTTATCCCTAGCGCTTCTTACTCGGTGGCACGATGCGCGGATTCTGGTCCAGCCTGCATTTCTCACCAACTCTCTACTCGATCGCGGTTCCAGACGCGAGCTTATCGAGCACTGAATAGTATAGGACGGGACGCGACAGAATGGCCTATGCTGGACTCAAAATCTAGTGGTGGGAACCGTTAGCGCCGTGGGAATGGAGGCGCCGGCGCTAGGGAACGCCGCTCAGAGGTAGGCGGCGTTTTCTTTATCACCCGCTTAGCTGCCAAAAACCCCCCATAATTTGTTCCCCGACCCCGACGGGCTCGTGCACGTCAATCGCCAAGGCCGGAGGCGCGGAACTGACTACGGCGACCGGCGGCGGGTCTCCCGTGTGCTCGGGATGGGCCGCGACGACAGCAGTGTAGATGGCGACAGTGCTGCCAGCAATCAGGTACTTGCCGAACTTCCTAACTGCTCGAACTCGTCCATTCATACGTTGAACCGATTCGCCAGGCCTGCGTTGCCATCACGTAGTTATTAGACGCATAGGTATGGTCCACTGCGGTGCTGCTCGTGGGATCAATATGGAAATGCACTTCGGGATTTGACCGAATGGTCGAATGCCCATACGTGCCTTCGATAAAGACCGTATGGGCTGTCAGGGCTACGCTTACACCTAGCGCTGTATACAAAGTGAGTGTTTGCCAGTCCTTGGTGTTAAACAACAACGTACCCCGAGCTAGGAGGCCAGTATCTCAAGGCCTTTTCCATCGACTAGATTGAGAAGCTTAAGTGACGGGCCGTTGGGCTTCTTCTGGCCTTGTTCCCACTTCTGTATAGTTGAGGGACTGGTGTTCAGATAGGCGGCGAAAACCGCTTGACTAGCTCTAAGCCGTTTCCGTATGCGCCTGATTTGCTGTGCGCTGTATCGCTTGATGGGCGGCAAACAGAGTGCATCGAACCCACGCATTGTCTTGGTGTCCATCAAGCCAGCACCATGCAACCCCTCGGCTGTCTCGTGCACCGTTTCCAGTATGGGCTTCATCTTCTTTGCTGTCTTCTTTGTCATCTTCTTCGCCATTTCACACCTCGATTAATTCCTTCGCCTGAACGGCCTTGGTTAGTTGACCATCGCTATACGCCAAAAATTCTTTGGCTAACTTTTTCAGGCCTTTTAATTTATCCTCTTTAATGTTGGCTCGCTGATTCTTCGCAAAACCATACATAAAGATCACTCTATCTCCCGATCTGAAAGCTACAAGTGTGCGAGTGCTGCCGCGCTTGCCCCGCCCTGGAACAGCTACACGCTTCTTGTACACACTGCCGCCCAGGTTGGCATCGATGAGACCGTCAGTCTTCCTGAGCTGTCGACCTAAGCACGGCATTGGTCAGCTGACCGGATGCCCACCTGCTGAACGGCCTGGTCTTAAAGATGCGCACAATTAACTATAGCACCTAGTGCTATATTTTCAACCTCCTCATTTTAGCCGCTATCGCTGCCCTACAATGACTTACGCTCTAAATGCAGGAAATGGAGACACGGCGGGTATCAAAGAAGTTAACCAAAAGTTGACTAAACCATGCCCAAACAGGCCCAAAACTGACCACACCTAGTCAGCCTCTGGCAGCTACTCTTTGATTTATTTGTAGATGATGGTGCCGAAGGCGGGACTCGAACCCGCACGGCTCGCGCCACCGCCCCCTCAAGACGGCGTGTCTACCAGTTCCACCACTTCGGCCTCGATTAGGCCCGCGGCACCCAAACCGCTATCTCAGGGCAATCGCGGATCAACGTATCTTATTGGAAAACGTTGCCGACGCAACGCGCGCCAGCAGCAGTTTCGATAGCTCTATTTCGGCACTTCGGGCACGTCGGTAGGCGTTGGGCCCTCGGGTATCTCTGGTGCTTGTTGTTCAGTTGTGGATTTTGTAGTTGTTTCTTCGGTAGCTATCGCTTCCGTCACGCTGCTTGGTGTGCCACCCCGAGACGCAAACACTGTTAAGGTCAGACTGGTAACAAAGAATGCGGTGGCCAGTAATGCGGTTGCACGCGTGAGGAAGTTGGACGACCCACGCGCCCCAAAAAGCGTCTGCGACGCGCCGCTGCCAAACGCCGCACCGACATCCGCACCTTTACCCTGTTGTAACAACACCAGCGCCACGAGACCTACGGCAACCAGCACGTGGATAACCAGCACCAGTTCCTTCATATCAACCCCTCAGTGAACAGCAGCCCGGCAGATTTCAATGAACTCGTTTGCGTCTAGCGAGGCCCCGCCGATAAGGCCTCCATCGATATCGGTTTCGTTAAACAAGGCAGCAGCATTACTCGCCTTAATGCTGCCCCCGTAGAGCAGACGAATGTTCGCCGCAACGTTCTTGTCTCCGACCGCCAGTTTGTTTCGGATAAAGTGGTGCACAGCTTGGGCCTGCTGTGGCGTCGCCGTGCGTCCTGTGCCAATGGCCCACACCGGCTCATAGGCAACCACCGCTTTTACCATGGCTTCGATCCCGTGTTGTTGGAGCACCGCATCGAGTTGATCGTTGACCGTTTTCTCGGTCTCGTCCGCTTCGCGCTGTGCGAGCGTCTCGCCTACACAGAGAATCGGTGTTAGGTTATTTTCGATGGCAACGCCAAACTTTCGTGCCACAACCGCATCGCTCTCGCCATAAAGGGCGCGCCGCTCGGAATGCCCGACGATCGCGTATTTACACCCGTAATCCGTCAACATCGTCGCCGAAACCTCTCCCGTATAGGCGCCCGCAGACTGGCTACTAAGGTTCTGTGCCCCCAAGATCACACCGTTGCCCACTGCGAGACATTCGGCCGCCAAAGGGATAAGCACGAACGGCGGACAAATGACGACTTCAATCGAATCCTCCTCGCTGATGCCCTGCAATATCCCATCGATCAGCGCCGTCGCTTGCGACCGGCTGCCGTTCATTTTCCAATTTCCTGCCACCAACGGGCGACGCATGGATATCTCCAAACATGGTTGCGCTCAGATGCAGGCTAAACGGGCGCGATGGTACCGGCCACTGTCTGACAAAGCAATTTGCCCGCTTGTCGCATTGCACGTGTGGGGCCGAATCAGCCCCCATGTCTCACCAGCTCTCTACTCGATCGCTGTTGCCGACGCGACTCTACCTCCTCCATCTGACCTCCATGGATGGAGGAAATGCAATAGGATTGTAGGAACAATCCTTGCCCTGGAGTCGTACGCGCCCTCGCTACGACAGCCGGCGAGACACGGGGGCTATGCAGCCTCACGGGCCGCCGATTTTACGGTTTCCGCCAACTGGCGGCTAAGCCGCTCAACGAGCTGTGCATCAGCGCCTTCAACCATTACACGAATGACGGGTTCGGTACCGGAAGCGCGCAACAATACCCGCCCCTGGTCGGCCAGTTCATTTTCCGCTTCGCGGACAGCTCGCATCACCTGGCTGGATTGATGGATATCGAACGACGGCCGCCCATCGTCCTGGGTTGCTTCGTTGGGCAAGGGAATGGGAACGTTAACGATGGTCTGTGGATAAACCTGCATACCGGCCTTCAGTTCGGCCAGGCTTTTGTCACATTCTGTCATGACCGTCAACACCTGCAAGGCGGTGATGATGCCGTCGCCGGTCGTGCTCTTATCGAGACAGATGATGTGTCCTGACGACTCCCCACCAAGTTCCCAACCCTCTTCCTGCAAAAGACTGATCACATAGCGATCACCAACGGGGGCACGCTTGAAAGGGATACTGTTCTGGAAGCAGGCACGTTCAAGTCCAAGGTTACTCATGAACGTGCCGACGATACCGCCATTTAGCCGATCGGCAATATGTCGTGCGAATCCAATGATATACAAGATCTGATCGCCATCTACACACTGGCCGTTGCTGTCGACCATGATTACACGATCACCATCTCCATCGAGCGCAATCCCAAGGTCGGCGTTTCGCTCGACCACAGTCCGCTGTAGCTGCTCAGGATGAGTCGAACCACATTCGCGGTTAATGTTAAATCCATCAGGCTGATCGGCGATGGCCACCACTTTAGCCCCGAGTTCGGCGAACACCGCCGGTGCGACGTTGTAGGCAGCGCCATTGGCACAGTCCACGACGATAGTGAGACCGTCTAAGCGCTGTCTGGCCGGGAACGTGCTCTTGCAAAACTCCACGTAGCGCCCGCCCGCGTCACTGTAGCGTTCCGCCTTACCCAACGCGGCCGAATCTACCGTACGCATCGGTTGGCCCATCGCCTCCTCGATGGCCATTTCAACCTCATCTGGCAGTTTGCAGCCTGTGGACGAAAAAAACTTGATGCCGTTGTCATGATAAGGATTGTGCGAGGCACTGATGACGATACCGGCGCGCGCACGTGCGGTGCGCGTCAGATAAGCGATTCCAGGCGTGGGCATGGGCCCTAACAGGCTCACATCCATACCCGCCGCCGACAAACCTGATTCCAAGGCAGATTCGAGCAGATAGCCAGAGACGCGGGTGTCTTTACCGATCAACACGCGCCCACCCTCATCACCAGCGCCGAGCACTCGACCGCTGGCCCATCCCAACTTCAGTACCATCTCCGGCGTAATGGGATCCTGGCCTACGCGACCGCGAATACCATCAGTACCAAAATAACGCTTTTTCATCCCGTCTTGCGCTTAAGCGCGGTGATGGCTAGGCTGCCCGGTAGACCGCCTCCACCATCCGCACTGCTTCGCGTGTAGCCGCCACATCATGCAGCCTGATAACGTTTGCGCCAGTGCGCACCGCCAATATGGCAAGGGCCACACTTGCGTGCAATCGTTTATCGACTGGTAATCCAATGGCCTTGCCGATCATAGATTTACGCGACAGCCCCACCAACACGGGCGCCCCCACCGACTTGAGTTCACTTAGGTTACGTAACAACTCTAGATTATGTTCTAGCGTCTTGCCAAAACCAAAACCGGGGTCGACAAGGATTTTCTTCTCGTGAATACCGGCATCAAGACAGGCCTGGCGACGCGCGCTTAAAAAGTCACGCACTTCCACTACAACGTCCTTGTAGGTTGGGTTCACTTGCATAGAACGCGGCTCACCTTGCATGTGAATCAAACAGACAGGTACGCCTAGTTCCGCCGCCATAGCCAAGGCGTTTTCCTCACGCAAGGCTTTTACGTCATTGATCATACCAGCGCCGGCCGATACCGCTTCGCACATGACTTGCGGTTTTGATGTGTCGATCGAAATCGGAATTTCGACCTCTCGTCGCAAAGCTTCGATCACGGGTACGACGCGGTCCAACTCTTCCTGTACCGAAACCGCCGGTGCACCCGGGCGGGTAGACTCGCCACCGACATCAATGATGTCCGCGCCTTCATCGGCCATCGTTAAAGCATGGCTGACGGCTTGATCGCGAGACATAAAGAGACCCCCGTCCGAGAACGAATCGGGGGTCAGGTTTAGAATTCCCATGACTGCCACGCGGCCCAGGTCGAGTGGCCACCCACCGCAATCCATGACCCTCGTGTTAACGCTAGTGCTCGCTGGCAGGGTCGCCAATACTCGGCTTTGCTCGTGGTTTGCGGGTTGATTTCTTAGGCTTAGAACCGGGTTCGCCAGAATCACCGTCCAGACCTTCCGGCGGACGCGGCTTCTTGCCCGCCATGATGTCATCGATCTGCTCTGCATTCAGTGTTTCCCACTCGAGCAGCAATTTGGTCATGGTTTCAACCTTCGCGCTATTGTCTTCAAGAACTTTACGTGCGCACACGTATTGCTCATCGATGATACGACTTATCTCTGCGTCGACCAGCTCCGCCGTCGCATCACTTAGATCCTTGTGCGTGATCATGTCACGACCAAGAAACACTTCATGCTCGCGGTCGCCATACACGCGCGTACCAAGACTATCGCTCATCCCCCACTGTGTGACCATACTTCGTGCTATCTCGGTAGCGCGTTCAAAGTCATTGGCAGCACCCGTGGTCATCTGTTTCATGAATATCTCTTCAGCAATACGCCCACCCATGAGTACGGCAATCGAAGCTAGCAACGACTCGCGATCCTGGCTGTAGCGATCTTCCTCCGGCAACTGCATGGTAACACCGAGTGCGCTCCCACGTGGGATAATGGTCACTTTGTGTACGGGATCGGTGTGAGGCAGCACCTTGGCCACCACCGTGTGGCCGGACTCATGGTAGGCCGTGTTCATACGTTCCTTCTCGGGCATCACAATGGAGCGTCGTTCCGCTCCCATGATCACTTTGTCCTTGGCCTTCTCAAAATCATCCATATCGACCACGCGTTTGTTGGCCCGAGCCGCGAAGAGCGCAGCCTCGTTCACCAGATTGGCAAGGTCGGCACCAGAGAAGCCCGGGGTGGCCCGCCCCAGTATGTTCGGCTCAACGTCCTCGGCGGTTGGCACATTGCGCATATGCACCTTAAGAATCAGTTCACGCCCGCGAATGTCTGGTAACGGCACGAACACCTGACGATCGAACCGACCGGGACGCAACAAAGCGGGATCAAGTACATCCGGTCGATTGGTAGCAGCGATAACAATGACACCTTCGCTGCCTTCAAATCCATCCATTTCGACCAGCAATTGATTCAGGGTCTGCTCGCGCTCGTCGTGGCCGCCGCCCAAACCGGCCCCACGTTGACGGCCGACTGCGTCGATTTCATCGATGAAGATAATACAAGGTGAATGCTTCTTGGCCTGATCGAACATGTCGCGCACACGTGATGCGCCCACGCCAACAAACATTTCGACAAAGTCAGAGCCGGATATCGTGAAAAACGGGACCTTGGCCTCGCCAGCGATGGCTCTGGCTAATAGTGTCTTACCGGTTCCTGGGGCGCCGGTCATTAAGACACCCTTCGGAATGCGGCCGCCGAGTTTTTGAAACTTGGCGGGGTCACACAAGAATTCGACGAGTTCCTGAACTTCTTCCTTGGCCTCTTCTACACCCGCCACATCTGCGAAGGTAGTCTTGTTTTGGTCTTCGGTGAGCAAGCGTGCTTTGCTCTTGCCAAAGCTCATCGCACCACGTCCACCGACGCCACCTTGCATCTGGCGCATGAAAAAGATCCATACGCCGATTAGTAGCAGCAACGGAAACCAATTAATAAAGATGGTGAGCAACAGCGATTGTTCGTCTTTGGGTTTGGCGTCGATAGCCACGCCGTGCGCCAATAGATCGCCAATAAGGCCGGGGTCGGCGGGTGCGTAGGTCTTAAAATTCCCGCCCGCTTTCAAACTTCCACGAATGTTGCGACCTTGAATCGTCACCTTATCGACCTGGCCCTGCTTGACCTGATCGATGAATTGGGAATATTCGATTTCATTGGTTTTTGGCTGTCGTGGACCAAAATTATTGAACACTGACATCAACACAACAGCGATGACGAGCCACAACAGCAGGTTCTTGGTGAGATTATTCAAGCTATGCCTCTTTTTGGTGGCAATACATAGCGGCCACAGTGGGCGCAGTCATTCGACTGATTAGACCAGTACCCATACCAGCGTTCCATTGTCCTACGACGATCGGCACGTTACAACTGATTGTCCGTGTCGGAATGAAGCTTTAGTTGGCCTGAAAACCCTTAGCAAACAGATAGATCTCGCGACTCTTGGTGCGCGAAGCGCGGGGCTTACAAGTCACAAGTTTATCGAACCGCCGCGCCATTTGGCGTCGCAATTCGCCGGTGCCTTCGCCCTGAAACACTTTAAGTAGGAGCTGCCCGCCCGGCGCCAAAACTGTCGCTGCGACTTCCACGGCAAGCTCCCCAAGTTGTCCTGCTCTGGCCTGGTCGGAGACACGATCACCACTGATATTGGGGCTCATATCCGATATTACAAGGTCCGCCGACGCGCCGGATAGACTCGTTATCAGTAAGTCTAGCATCGCCGGGTCACGAATATCACCGAGCAGGAAATCCACCCCCGGCAACGGCTCCATGGGCAAGATATCCTGGGCCACGACTCGGCCGCCAGCGCCCACCTTCTGGCGTGCATATTGTGACCAGCCCCCAGGTGAGGCGCCAAGATCAACCACGATCATGTCGCGACGCAGCACTCGATGACGCTCGTCGATCTCCCGGAGTTTGTAGGCCGCGCGCGAACGATAGCCCTCTTGGCGGGCCCGGCGCACGAACTCATCGTCCGCGTGGTCTCGTAGCCACTGCTTGCTATGTTTATGCCGAACCATGTTTGTAAGTGCCAAGGTGGGGGTGGGATCTACGAAACCTCTAGCAGCCTTGACCGTTGCCGCCGGTATACGGCCGGACTTAGACGTAGCGGGCCGTCAAGACTTCATAAGAGCGCATGCCGTCGGGAACATCGACATCGACAATATCACCCTCTTCTCGACCGATAAGGGCGCGCGCGATCGGCGAACTGATCGAGATCTTGCCCTCGGTGATATCAGCTTCCAAATCACCAACGATCTGATACGTAACCTTGCCGCCACCATCGCACTCCAACAGGTCCACGGTTGCGCCAAATACGACTTTACCGCCAGCATCGAGCGTAGTCGGATCTATAACTTGAGCGCGCCCAAGTTGCCCCTCAAGCTCTTGAATACGGCCCTCGATGAAGCCTTGTTGCTCCTTGGCCGCGTGGAATTCCGCATTCTCCGAAATATCACCATGCTCTCGCGCTGCCGCGATCTCCTGAATGATTCGTGGACGCTCTACCGTTTTCAGCTGATGCAATTGCGCCCGAAGCTTTCGCGCCCCATCTGCCGTGATCGGTACTGTGGTCATTGAAAACTCTCTTTGTGCAAATCCTGCAGACGGTTGATGGTAACTTGTTCTGCGGCGCGGTGCGCTTCGCGAGCGGCGCGGGCTGCTGATAAGGTAGTGTAATAGGTTACCCGATGTTGCAGCGCCTCTCTTCGAATGGAGTATGAATCCTCGAGACTCTGTTTGCCCGAGGTTGTATTAACAATTATATCAACCTCGTCATTCATAATCATATCGACGATATGGGGGCGTCCTTCCGACACCTTATTCACCGAACGTACTGGAACGCCAGCCGCTTGAAGCACGGCCGCCGTGCCACGGGTAGCCAGTATCTCGAAACCATTCTGGCTGAAATAGCGGGCGACTTCGACTACTGGTTTCTTATCCGGGTCTCGCACGCTGATAAGCATACACCCTGCTCGCGGTATCGCGTATCCAGCCGCCAACTGCGATTTAGAAAACGCTTCGCCGAAACTTCGACCTATTCCCATCACCTCACCCGTCGATTGCATCTCAGGCCCGAGAACCGTATCGACGCCTGGGAATTTTATGAAGGGAAATACCGCTTCCTTAACGGAATAATAAGAAGGTACCGTTTCCGCAACTATGCCCTGATCCTTTAGCGTGCGGCCAACCATGCAGCGTGCCGCGATCTTCGCGAGCGGCCGCCCTATCGCCTTAGAAACATAAGGAATAGTACGTGAGGCACGCGGATTCACTTCCAAAACATATACGTCACCGTTCTTCACCGCAAACTGCACATTCATCAAACCTATTACTTTGAGAGCTTGTGCCAGCTGCACGGTCTGACTTCGCAATTCATTTTGTACTTTCTTTGAAAGACTGAAAGGAGGGAGCGAACACGCCGAATCGCCGGAATGCACGCCAGCCTCCTCGATATGCTCCATGATCCCGCCTATAACCACCTGTTCGCCATCGCTAATAGCATCGACGTCTACCTCGATAGCATCGCTTAAGTATTTGTCCAACAGTACAGGCGAGTCCTCCGAAACGCTTACCGCCTTACCTATATACGTTTCTAGTTCTTCTTGGCTGTATACGATTTGCATCGCACGTCCACCCAACACATATGAGGGCCGCACTATTAAGGGGAAACCGATTCTTTTCGCCTGCGTTACCGCTTGCTTAGCCGTTCTCGCTGTACGATTGGGTGGCTGTAACAACCCATGACGTTTCAACAGGCGCTGAAAACGTGCGCGGTCTTCAGCCAAGTCGATGGAATCGGGAGTCGTGCCAACAATAGGAACACCAGCGGCCGCAAGGCCTGCGGCAAGCTTTAGCGGTGTCTGCCCACCATACTGGACGATCACCCCGGTCGGCCTTTCCACATGAATGATCTCAAGCACATCCTCGAGTGTCAGCGGCTCGAAATAGAGTCGGTCTGATGTGTCGTAATCAGTAGACACAGTTTCTGGGTTGCAATTGACCATAATTGTTTGATAGCCGTCTTCACGCATTGCAAACGCAGCATGCACACAACAATAATCAAACTCTATGCCTTGGCCGATACGATTAGGGCCGCTGCCTAACACCATGATTTTCTCACGCTCCTCAGGAAGCGCCTCGCACTCTTCGTCGTAAGTGGAATACATATATGCAGTGGTTGCCGCAAACTCGGCCGCACAGGAATCGATCCGTTTGTAGACCGGGCGCACACCTAGTTTGTGACGCTGACGACGAAGCTTCTCCTCCGTCGTATGTAACAGCGTCGCAAGCCGTCTATCGGAAAAGCCTTTGGCTTTCCAAGCCCATACCTTGTCGCGGGTAAGCTTACGGCCTGCGTGACAAGCGATGTCCCGTTCCACTTCTACGAGTTCAGACAACTGCGCCAAAAACCAACGATCGATATGCGTCAGCCTATAAATATCGTCCAATGACATGCCAGCCCGGAAGGCATCCGCGATGTACCACAAGCGGTCCGCCCCCGGCGCTCGCAACTCTTGTATTAAACGTGCTTCGACCTGCTCTGCATCGGCATCGGCATCAACACATGGCTCGAGACCGTAGCTGCCGATTTCGAGACTTCGCAGTGCCTTTTGCAGTGACTCTTGGAACGTGCGGCCGATCGCCATTACCTCGCCCACGGACTTCATTTGGGTCGTTAGGCGAGGGTCGGCTTTCGGGAACTTCTCAAACGTAAAACGCGGTACCTTGGTAACCACATAGTCGATAGTTGGCTCGAATGAAGCCGGTGTCGCGCCACCCGTGATATCGTTCTTGAGTTCATCGAGCGTGTAACCAATGGCCAGCTTGGCAGCGACCTTGGCGATCGGAAAGCCGGTCGCCTTTGACGCCAGGGCCGAGGATCGTGATACCCGTGGATTCATCTCGACAATGATCATGCGGCCATTGTCTGGATTGATCGCAAACTGTACGTTGGACCCACCAGTATCGACACCGATCTCGCGCAAGCACGCGATACTTGCGTTTCGCATCAACTGATACTCTTTGTCGGTCAGGGTCTGCGCCGGAATAACCGTAATAGAATCGCCGGTATGGATCCCCATTGCATCGAAATTCTCGATAGAACAAATAATAATGCAGTTGTCATTACGATCACGGACCACTTCCATTTCGTATTCTTTCCAACCAATAATCGACTCCTCGATGAGCAACTCGTTGGTGGGGGATGCATCCATACCACGCTCACAGATACTGACGAATTCCTCTTTGTTGTAGGCAATGCCACCGCCACTACCACCCAAGGTAAATGACGGTCGAATAATCACTGGAAAACCGATCATGCCCTGGACCTGATGCGCTGCTTCCATACTATGGGCGATGGCACCACGCACGGTTTCTAGTCCGATCTTCTGCATCGCCTTTTTGAAAAGCTCCCGGTCCTCCGCCTTGTCGATAGCCGCACGGGTGGCGCCGATCATCTTCACGCCATGTTCTTCGAGTACACCTTGGCGATCCAGATCCAGTGCGCAGTTGAGACCCGTTTGCCCACCCATCGTCGGTAACACGGCGTCAGGCTTTTCTTTAGCGATAATCTTGGCAAGCGTGACCCAGTCGATGGGTTCGATATAGGTGGCATCGGCGACGTCGGGGTCGGTCATAATCGTGGCCGGATTTGAGTTCGCCAAGATCACTCGATATCCCTCTTCCTTCAACGCCTTGCACGCCTGTGTGCCTGAATAGTCAAACTCGCATGCTTGGCCGATGATGATCGGCCCCGCACCAATAACGAGAATGCTTTCTATGTCGTTACGTTTAGGCATAAGAATAACTTCAGATACAAGTGGCAAGGTCCAAAGTACAAGTTACGAAAACGTCCACGTCACAAGTTTTTGGCTATGCGTTCTTTACTCCGTTGCATCTTGTTTCTCGAAACCTGCAGCTGTTTCTCCATCAAACCAATAAAGCGATCGAAAATACCGTTGATATCTTGTGGGCCAGGGCTCGCCTCTGGGTGGCCTTGAAAGGAAAACGCCGGCCTATCCGTGTGGACTAAACCCTGAATGGAGTCGTCGAACAGCGAGCGATGCGTCACTCGTAGCGTTTGCGGTAAGTCGGCACTATCGACCGCGAAACCGTGATTCTGGCTGGTGATTAGCACGCGGCCCGTACCCAGTTCTAAAACGGGGTGGTTCGCCCCATGATGGCCGAACTTCATCTTTAGGGTACGCGCGCCAGCCGCGAGTGCTAGTAGCTGATGACCGAGGCAGATACCGAAGGTAGGGACACCCCGATCCACAAGCGTCGCGATTGACTCAATGGCGTAGGTACACGGTTCGGGATCGCCCGGACCGTTAGACAAAAACACGCCGTCAGGCTTGAGCGCCAATACCTGTGATGCGCTGATCTTTGCCGGTACAACCGTGACCGCGCAGCCGCGATCTGTCAGCATGCGCAGAATATTGCGTTTGATACCGAAATCGTAGGCAACTACACGAAATCGCGTCGCCGGTGGGCTGCGAAAGCCACGTCCAATCTGCCAACTGCCTTCAGTCCATTCATAGGGTTCTTTTGTGCTCACAACTTGAGCCAGATCCATGCCTTTTAGTCCAGCAAACGATTGTGCTGCGCGTACGGCAGCGCGCTTGTTGATCCGGCGGGACTGGCCACCGGTAACGATACAACCATTTTGCGCGCCCTTTTCACGGAGCAATCGTGTGAGTCGACGGGTGTCAATGCCAGCAATGGCCACCACTTTTTGTTCGCGCAAGAATGCCGCCAACGATCGATCAACCCGCCAGTTGCTATGGATAGACGGCAAATCTCTGATCACGAACCCCGCTGCGAACACAGCGGCAGACTCCATATCCTCCGCGTTAGTGCCGGTATTGCCGATGTGGGGATACGTGAGGGTTACAATCTGTTTAGCGTAGGAAGGATCTGTAAGAATCTCCTGATAGCCGGTCATGGCAGTGTTAAACACCACCTCACCCACTGCTTGCCCGGGAACACCGATAGATATCCCCGTAAACAAAGAACCATCTTCAAGCGCGAGCGTGGCCGGCTGTGTCAATCGTTAATCTCCTCGGCCGCACGACACAAAGAAAGGAATCCCAAAGACAGATATACAAAAGCGGGAGACGCGTTTTGCGGCTCCCGCTTTTTTAGCATGCGTAAACGCCAGGCATAGTCTTGGTTGGCTGCGAATCTTACGTAACCGGCGGCCCAAAATCAACGCAAGCCGAGTACGTCCTGCATATCGAATAAACCTTTGTCCTGATTGCGCAGCCAACGCACCGCTCGTAGGGCGCCTTTGGCGAACGTCAGTCGACTCTGCGCCCGGTGTGAGATCTCGACCCGCTCAGCGTCATCTACGAATAAAACGGTATGCTCGCCCACGATTTCGCCAGCGCGCACGGCTAGGAACCCAATCTGTTCGCGCGGACGTTCGCCGGTAATGCCCTGCCGGCCATAGACGGCGCATTCCTGCAGATCGCGCCCGAGCGCACTCGCCAGCACCTCACCCATACGGATCGCCGTTCCCGATGGGGCGTCTTTCTTATGTCGGTGGTGCGCCTCGATCACCTCAATATCCACGTCATCACCGAGCGTGCGAGCGGCGATATCCAGCAGCCGAAAACAAAGATTGACGCCCACACTCATATTAGGGGCAAGCACGATGGCTATGTCAGATGCGGCCTCGACGATTCGCTGCCGCTGGGGCTCATCGAAGCCGGTGGTGCCGATTACCATACATTTTCCGGCTTGGCAGCAATAATCTATGTAGCTCAGTATGGCGTCGGGATAAGAAAAATCTATTAAGACCTCAAAGTCTGCGTCACTCGCGGTAGTGCTCACCGGTACGTCAAGACGCCCCACCCCCGCCAGCTCACCGGCATCAACCCCGACAGCATTGCTATCCGCACGCTCGAATGCGGCGGTGATCTTGATGTCTTGCGCTTGCACCGCAGCTGCGATAACACTGCGACCCATTCTCCCGGCGGCACCGGTAACAGCGGCCCTGATCATACATCCCCTCGGCGGTGGGTTGTGTACGAGGATAAATGATTTACGGTGGCCACGCTAATGCGGACCACCCCGACTGCGAAGTTAGACTATTTGCTCAAGAACGTCCTGATTTTGCTAAGCCAGGATTCCTCGCGTGGATTATGGCGGCTACCATCGCGCCGCATTAGGGTGTCAAATTGACGCAGAAGTGCCTTTTGCTTATCCGTCAACTTCACCGGGGTTTCGATGCTCAGGCGACAATAGAGATCGCCAACATGCTTGCTGCGGACGTTCTTTACCCCTTTGCCCCGCAGTCGAAACAGGCGCTCGGTTTGCGTCTCGGCGGGAATCTTGAGACTGGCTCGACCATCCAGGGTTGGGATTTCTAGCTCACCCCCAAGGGCTGCGGTGACGAAGCTCACCGGCGTCTCGTAATACAAATCATCACCATCGCGTTTGAAGATCTCATGCGGCTTGACGCGGACTTCGACATAGAGATCGCCTGGCGGCCCGTTGTGTTCGCCAGCCTCGCCTTCGCCCGCTAACCGAATCTGATCACCCTCATCAACGCCGGCTGGAACCTTAACCGACAGTGTCTTCGTATGTTTGACACGGCCTTGCCCACGGCACTCGCTACAGCGTTGCGCAATGACCTTGCCGGTGCCGCGACAGTTGGGACAGGTCTGTTGGATCGAGAAGAATCCTTGCTGCATGCGCACTTGGCCATGACCACCACAAGTGGAGCAGGCCTCGGGTGAAGTGCCCGCCTTGGCGCCAGTGCCATGACAGGTTTCGCATCTATCTAAAGCGGGGACCTGAACTTTGACGGTGGCGCCACGCACCGCTTGCTCCAAGGTTAACACTAGGCTATAGCGCAGATCAGCGCCGCCACGGACGCTAGGCCCAGCACGTCGACTGGAACCAAAGATGTCACCAAAGACATCACCAAAGATGTCGGCGAAGCCGCCCGCACCAGTCGTCCCGTGAAATCCACCGGCGCCCATGGACGGATCGATACCCGCATGACCGAACTGATCGTAGGCGGCACGTTTCTGGGGGTCGGTTAAGATCTCATGGGCCTGATTGGCCTCTTTGAACTTGGCCTCGGCATCTTTGTCACCGGGATTGCGGTCAGGATGCTGCTTCATCGCCAACCGACGATAGGCCTTTTTGATCTCAGCTTCTGGGGCGTTTTTAGGTACGCCCAAGACCTCGTAGTAATCCCGCTGTGACATGGTATCAATTGCATGCAAAAAACAACGACGGCATCGATCTAGAGCAGATCGTGTCGCACGAAATGTAGCAACGCCCTTCAGGCGCGACGGGGCGAATGCAAACGACGGGCCATACCGCGACCGGAATTACTTCTTGCCTTTATCGTCCTTTACTTCCTCAAATTCCGCATCGACAACATTGTCATCCTTTGATTCGCCGCTGCTCGTTTCGGCCTCGGCACTCGCAGTGGCCTTCGCTTCACTGGCTTGTGCATACATTTGCTCGGCCATCTTATGACTGGCCTCGGCTAGCGTCTGAGTCTTCTGCTCGATGGCGGCCTTGTCGTCGTCCTTCACCACCGATTCAAGATCCTTGATAGCGGATTCGATCTTTTCCTTTTCGTCAACATCCAGCTTATCACCGATCTCACTCATAGACTTCCGCACACCATGAATCATAGCGTCTGCCTGATTGCGCGCTTCTACCAACTCCCGTGCCTTCTTGTCTTCCTCGGCATGGGCCTCAGCATCATTGACCATTTGTTCGATCTCGGCTTCGCTTAACCCAGAGCTCGACTTGATTACGATCTTGTTCTCCTTGCCGGTAGCCTTGTCCTTGGCCGACACGTGTAGGATGCCGTTCGCATCGAGATCAAAGGTCACTTCGATTTGCGCCAACCCACGTGTCGCAGGCGGAATCTCGGTTAAATCAAACTTACCCAGTGATTTGTTACCGGCCGCCATTTCACGCTCACCCTGCAACACATGTACGGTGACAGCGGTCTGATTGTCTTCTGCCGTCGAAAAAGTTTGATTGGCTTTAGTCGGGATGGTCGTATTTTTTTGGATCAACTTGGTCATAACGCCACCCAGTGTCTCGATGCCCAACGAAAGCGGCGTCACATCCAGCAACAGTACGTCCTTCACATCGCCACCGAGCACACCACCTTGTATGGCAGCTCCCACGGCCACGGCCTCATCCGGATTCACGTCCTTACGCGGCTCTTTGCCAAAGAAATCCTTTACCGCCTCTTGAACCTTGGGCATTCGGGCCTGCCCACCGACTAGGATCACGTCCTCAATTTCACTCGCCTTAAGCCCGGCGTCCTTAAGTGCAATCTTGCAGGGCTCAATCGTACGCACGATCAAATCGTCCACTAATGCCTCGAGCTTGGCGCGCGTGACCTTTATATTCAGATGTTTGGGCCCACTGGCGTCCGCGGTTACATAGGGTAGGTTAACCTCTGTTTGCTGCGCCGATGACAACTCGATCTTGGCCTTTTCAGCCGCATCCTTCAGGCGTTGAAGCGCTAAGGGATCGTTTTGTAGATCGATACCGTTGTCTTTCTTAAACTCATCTACCAGATAGTCGATTAGGTGCCGATCGAAATCTTCACCACCAAGGAAAGTGTCGCCGTTCGTAGATAGCACCTCGAACTGATGCTCGCCATCCACGTTGGCAATTTCGATTATAGAGATATCAAATGTGCCGCCGCCCAAGTCATACACCGCTATCTTGCGATCGCCCTCTTTCTTATCCATACCAAAGGCAAGCGCAGCCGCCGTCGGCTCGTTGATTATGCGTTTGACGTCGAGTCCAGCAATGCGTCCTGCATCCTTAGTCGCCTGGCGCTGTGAATCATTGAAGTAGGCGGGCACGGTGATAACCGCTTCTTTGACTTGCTCGCCCAGATAATCTTCAGCCGCTTTCTTCATCTTTTGTAAGACGCGGGCCGAGATTTCAGGAGTCGCCATTTGCTTACCTTTTATTTCGACCCAGGCATCCCCGTTCTTGGCCTTTACGATCTTGTAAGGCATTAGCTTGATATCCCGCTGCACAACATCCTCATCGTAACGGCGCCCGATGAGTCGCTTGGCCGCAAATATCGTGTTATGGGCATTGGTAATGGCCTGCCGTTTCGCAGCCGCACCGACGACGACTTCGTTGTCGTCAGTAAACGCGACAATCGATGGAGTAGTACGATCGCCCTCGCTGTTCTCGATCACGCGGGCCTTGCTCCCCTCCATGATCGCCACACAGGAGTTAGTCGTCCCCAAGTCGATGCCAATAATTTTTGCCATGTTCGTTTCCTCTACAAGTTCACACCCCACCAAGACTCACCCACGAGTTATGGGGATGAAATGGGGCCCATTCGGACTATTTCAAGCGGCTCCGCCCGAGCCCTCTGCCTCGCGCGCCTTAGCCACCAACACCATGGCTGGGCGTAGCAGGCGATCGTGCAGCAGGTAGCCTTTCTGCACCACCTGGATCACATAGCCAGGGGCAATCTCGTCACTCTCCACCATGCTCATGGCCTGGTGTTTTTCCGGGTCAAATTTCTCGCCCTGGGGGTCGATTACTGTCAAGGAGAACTTCTGGAATGCGCTATCCAGCAATTTGAGCGTGAGATCCAACCCCTCACGCATCTGCTCAAGGGCGCTCTGGTTCTCTTGCTGGATATCGACGGTACGCGCCAGTTCGAGACTGTCGCAAACTGCCAGTAGTTCAGCTGCAAATCGCTCAATACCGTACTTGCGCGCGTTGCCGACCTCGACCTGAGCTCGACGCTGGACATTTTCTGTCTCTGCTTTGGCTCTCAGAAATTTATCGAGGTCCTCTGCTGCTTTTGTGTGCGCCGCTTCGAGTTCGGCCTGCAGCTGGCTAATAATATCAGCGTCAGACGGGGTATCGGCTTTGGGGCCCACGCCAGCTTGCGGCCCAGCCTTCGCATCTGGTCGGGCCTGTTTCTTTGGCTTTGCGGTCTTGGGAGCTGCCGTCGTGTCCCCTGCTTGCTTTTTCCGGCTCATACAACCCTAACCCCCTTCCAAGGACAGAAGTATTTTATATGGGGGCGGGCTTGTGGTTTTCAAGCATCGCCCCGCATCGCATTCGATGCGAGGACGCAACAGAATTTAGGGCTTAACGCCCAATGGAGGACAACGCGCCACCCAACAACTTGGCGGTCACATCGACAAAAGGAATAATGTGTTCGTAGGGCATGCGGGTTGGCCCGATTACGCCGAGAGTACCTACTACCTGCCCATCAACCACATACGGCGCCACCACCACACTACAGTCTTTGAGTGCCTCGTAACCGGACTCGCGACCAATAAAAATCTTGACTCCGCCAGCGCGCATGCTCCGATCCAGCAGGTGCAGTAGATCTCGTTTAGCGGCAAAGGCATCGAACAGCTTGCGCAGCTTTTGAATATCGCCAAGCTCGGGAAAATCCATAAGATTAGACTCGCCACTCACTAGCAGATCATCGCCCTCATCAGTCGGCTCAACAAACATTTTGCGAGTCATCTCGAGTGCCAGCTCCATCATGCGCTGCATTTCTTCGGTGGTCCTTTGCATATCTGCTAAGAGCATGTGCTTGACCTCACTAATAGCAACGCCACCATACTTGTCATTGAAGTAATTGGCGGCGTGTACGAGTTCGGCCGGCGAGTAGTCTCGCTCTGTGTCTATGATCCGATTTTGGACTTGCCCGTCTTCCGTAACCAGAATGACGAGGACGCGGGATCCTGAAAGACCAACAAAATCGAGCTGACGGAAAAGCAGCTGCTCTTCTCGTCGCGGCACCACAACAAGACCCGCCAGTTTCGTCACCTCAGACAATAGAAGGGACGTAGTCTCCACCAACTTTTGGGGGTCGGTGCCAACCACGAACTCGCCCTCGACCTGGCGAATTGTTTCAGCGTTCAGTGGCCGCACGGTCAGCAGACTATCGATAAACACTCGGTAACCGAGTTGAGTTGGAACCCGTCCCGCCGAGGTGTGGGGCGACTTCACCAACCCCATGTCTTCGAGATCGGCCATCGCATTGCGGATCGTGGCGGGGCTAAGGTCAAGCCCTGACTGTTTGGCCAACGTCCGCGAGCCCAAGGGTTGTCCCTCAGCGATATAGCGCTCTACCAGTATCTTGAGCAAAAATTCAGCGCGTCTGAGTAAGTCCGGCATCTCGGTCTACGTTGCCTTTTCAGGATTAGCACTCTAGGTGATCGAGTGCCAAATCTCAAGCTGAGAGGCGTCCTTGGTTTGCTCGATACTCGAGTCCAATCATTAGCCCCGGAGGCGTCTCGCGTGCGTAGAGAACGCCGTTGGTCCATGGTTAGGACTGATTGGCGCTATTAGCGCCCCGTGTTAGTTTAGCGTCGAGTCATCATGAGGTCGCCCATGGGCGCTGACATCAAAACCATCGGGTTGTTCGGAAAATACGGCAGTAGGGCAAGTGGCGGTGAGATAACCCGGCTTTGCAAATTTCTACGAAGCCGAAAATACAATGTTCTGCTCGATGAGGCCACGGCGAAGCTCGTCGACAAACCTGCCCCCGATAGTCTGCCAATTGCGGATATCGGTAAACAAATCGACCTCGCAATCGTTATTGGCGGTGATGGCACGCTGCTAAATGTGGCGCGAAATCTTGCCGATTGGCGGGTACCGCTGATCGGTGTCAATCTTGGTCGACTGGGCTTTCTCACCGACATTCCCGCGGAGAACATGCTCCCCGACATCGGCAGAATGTTGGATGGTGACTACGAGACGGAGCAACGTTTCATGCTTTCGGCCACGATCCAACGCCAGGGCAAGATCGTGCACAATTCGAACGCGTTCAACGACGTTATCGTCAACAAGAGTCAGTTAGCACGCTTGATCGAGTTTGAGACTTATCTCGATGGTGAATTCGTAAATGGGATGGCGGCCGACGGTATTATCATTGCCACCCCGACCGGTTCCACTGCCTACGCCCTATCTGCCGGTGGGCCGCTTTTGCACCCGACGCTCTCAGCGATAGTATTGGTGCCTATTTGCCCACACACGCTTAGCGATCGACCCATCGTGGTAAGTAGCGACAGTGTGGTTGAGATTGTAATGACCCGCACAAAAGATCAGCGTGCCCATGTAACCTTGGATGGACAGTTAAACTATCCGCTGCAAGACGAAGACCGCATATCGGTTCGTCGCGCCCAGCATTCTATTTGTCTGTGGCACCCCAGCGGACGCAATCATTATGATGTATTGCGAACGAAACTCCACTGGGGCGGCAAGCTCTGAATGTTAAGTCATCTCTACATCCGTGATTTTACTATCGTGCCGAGGCTCGAGTTATCTTTCGACCGCGGATTCACCGTACTGACAGGGGAAACAGGTGCGGGCAAATCTATATTGATCGATGCCCTTATTTTCGCGTTGGGGGCTCGTGCCGAGGCTACTAGCATCCGTCACGGTTGTGAGCGGGCGGAGGTTATTGCGAGCTTTGACCTGCATCCACAAGAAGATGCTGCCGCGTGGCTCGAACAACATGATCTGTTCGAAGATGGGGAGTGTGTTGCACGACGGTTGGTCGACGCTAACCAGCCATCTCGCGGATCTATCAATGGTCGGCCAGTGCCTATGCAGATGCTTCGCGAGCTAGGTGAGCACCTGGTGGACATCCACGGTCAACACGAACATCAATCCCTGCTACGGCGGGATGGACAACGTCAACTCCTCGATGATTATGCGAATCTAACCACATCAGTGAAGGAACTCTCTCAGCATCACCATACACTTGGATCGCTTGCATCACGCTTGGAGACTCTACAACGCCAGTCGGCTGATCGCAGCGCACGGATCGATTTACTCCGCTACCAGGTGCAGGAACTCGAAGAGCTTAAATTGCAGCCCAACGAACTATCACAACTCGAAGAAGAGCAGACACGTCTCGCCAATGGCGCTGAGTTGCTAGACGGAGTTAAAGCCATTGCTCACTCGCTTTACGACGACGAAGAAAGGTCAGTTTCGTTTATGCTCGCACGTGCGATTAATAGCTTGGAGCAACTCTCCCGATACGATACGAATTTGCACCAACTGGCCAACTTGCTAAACGATGCCTCGGTGCAGATAGACGAAGTTGCTTCGCAACTGCACCGCTATCAGGATACGCTCGACCTCGATCCGCAGCGTCTGCAATGGATCGATCAACGCCTGGTCTCAATGCACGACCTTGGACGTAAGCATCATGTACGGCTTGAGGAATTGCCAGGGGTGTTGGAACAATTGCGCACAGAGTTGGACGATCTCGAAGATTTCGACCTGAATCTGACAAAGCTTAATGAAAGTATTGAGACAGCGCGGGCGACCTATATGACGCTAGCCGAACATATATCGAAGAAGCGGAAAGTGGCAGCACGTGAGCTGTCGAAAGCGGTCACTAAACAGATGCAGAACTTAGGGATGGCCGGTGGCTGTTTCGAGGTACATCTTGAGTCACTACCAGATGGTAGTATCAGTGCAGTTGGCCTAGAACGTGTACAGTTCTTGGTAAGTGCGAACGCCGGACAGCCGCTACGCCCCCTTACCAAAGTCGCCTCTGGCGGCGAATTATCGCGCATTAGCCTCGGCCTTCAGGTGGTGGTGGCTGGGGCTGGGGGTATCCCATCATTGATTTTCGATGAGGTTGATGTCGGTATCGGCGGGCGTATTGCCGAAATAGTTGGCCAACAACTACGTATACTCGGCGAGGCCCGCCAGGTGCTGTGCATAACGCATCTCGCCCAAGTGGCAGCCCTTGGCAATCATCATCTGTGCGTGAGCAAGACTAATCAAAACGCGGCCAGCCTAACTCAAGTTACACAACTTTCCGCGGACACGCGCGTTGAGGAGATCGCACGCATGATAGGGGGCATAGAAATCAGCGAACAGACCATGGCACACGCCCAGGATATGCTTGCTCGCGCCCAAGGTATCGACTGTGTCTCAGCCTGATACTCGCCAAGCAACGGAGCAACTGGCGCCACACATACGCCCCGCCGTGATCTCGGATGTACCAGATATCCACGAGATGCTGGAAGTCTATGCAAGTCAGGGTGAATTACTACCGCGGACGATGGGCAATCTTTATCGGCACCTGCGTGATTTCTTCGTGGCCGAACTGGAGGGCAAGATCGCTGTCTGCGGGGCCTTGGAAATCTTCACCGAACACCTAGGTGAGGTACGTAGCCTTGTTGTGGCGGAGGACTTTAAGGGCCGCGGCCTAGGTCATTTATTGGTCAAGCGAATCGTGACAGAAGCGCGAACTATCAGGCTAAGTCGGCTGATGGCACTGACCTACGCACCAGGGTTTTTCCATAAACTCGGTTTCAGGACGGTATCGAAAGGTTCCTTGCCGGAAAAGGTGTGGGGAGTCTGTGTCAAATGCTACAAATTCAACAACTGCGATGAGACCGCAGTTTTGTTGGAGCTTAATCGGAAAGATTAAAGTTAGCTCATTATTGCTTGGAACATTTCCCCCGGCTTCTCATCCCTTCGCACACGCCGTACAAGTAAAGCGTGTGATCTTCCATAATGAACCCAGCGTTCTCCGCTACTTTGCGTTGGCGTTGCTCGATCGCACTGTCGCAGAACTCAAACACCTTTCCACAGCTAACACAAACCATATGGTCGTGATGCCCGCCATGGTTGATCTCAAACACCGAACGACCACCTTCGAAGTTATGACGGATGACGAGACCGGCCGTTTCGAATTGGGCGAGGACACGGTAGACCGTGGCAAGACCTACTTCCTCAGCCATGCTCAACAACCTCTTGTAGATATCCTCAGCGGTCAGATGCGGGTGTTTAGAGTCCTCTAGAATCCCGAGTATCTTTAGTCGCGGCAGCGTTGCCTTTAGGCCAGCCCTCTTGAGTTCAGCGCTACTTGTCATGGCATACCTCGTCAACCCGAGCGGATACGGTGTACGGAGAATCGTGTGTGGGCTATGATGCATGAGTGTAAGCGACCCCTGTCCGTAATGTAATGACCAAACCCCTGATTGGAATTTTGAGCGTTTTGCTCACGTTATGGCTTGTCACAGCATGTAAGGGTATTTACCGGCCTGAGGTTCAGCAAGGCAATGTAGTCACTCAAAAAATGATCGACCAGCTCAAGATCGGCATGCCCCGTCGACAAGTTCGCTTTATACTAGGCACACCGCTGATCGAAGACCCGTTTCACCAGGATCGTTGGGATTACTATTATTCCCGCCTGTCGCGTAATAAGGGGCCAGAGCGACGTATATTGAGTGTTTTTTTTAAGGGCGATGCGCTAGTGGAAATCCGCGGCGACGTTGCACCGAGTACAGTCGAAACCGAAAAGGGCAGCTAACGCCGCTTATCTTTGGGTTTCCGCGCCTGGCCAGCACGGCATTTACGAGCCTGCTTGGGGTCGATGACCAACGATCGATAGATCTCAACTCGATCTCCATTGGAAACCGTATCTTTCAAGCTTGCACGCTGGCCGAAGATCCCAACTACATCGGCACTGAGGTCGATGTGCGGAAAGCGATCTAGTATGCCTGAGACACGAATCGCGTGTTCCACCGTACTACCAAGCGGAATGTTAAACGAAACGACCACCTGTTCGCGTGTAGAGGCTGCATAAGCGACCTCGATCGTCACGTTTCTACCACTCTTACTCGCGACTGCCATACAAATCTATCGCTCTTTTCGTAAAACTATCGACAAGCCCGTTGGCAACTCCTATGAATGCTGGTTTAAAAGCAACGTCAAGCATTTTATCGGAAAAAGCGAATTCTAAACTAAGTGAGATCTTACTTGCGGCATCCTCAAGCTGTCGGAACTCCCAAATTCCGTGCAAGTGGCTAAACGGTCCCTTCACAAGGTACATCTCGATAGCTTCCTGTCCCTTTCGTTCATTGCGGGTCGTGAAGCTTTTGTGAATGCCTTGATAGGCGATGTCCAGACACGCAATTGTTTCTTTGGCATTCTGTGACAGGATTCGAGCGCCTTTACACCAAGGCAAAAACCTTGGGTACGACTCGATATCTACTACAAGCGCAGACATTTCCTGTGCGCTATAGGGAACAAGGGCCGACCTATTAATTGCAGTCACAGAACTAAACTCTGAATATTGACAAGTACGATAAGTATTAGGGCCGGGGTAACAACACGCACACACCATGACCATGAATCATAAGCGCACGGCGAATGCAATTTGAGCTCAGTACGGGAAGAATCTGTTCCCAAAACCCAACCCGCAGGCAACGCAATCAGCATACCACTCATCGGTAGCAGCAACTGAGCTGTTAGAGTTTGCAGTAAATCGAAGGGTCCAAGATTCTTGATTTCGCCCACAATGGTGAACGAAAAGCGCCAATATTTAAAAGACAGAACCGAAGCAATCTCTCATAATCACGCACCCGCGCCACTTACGATCGCCGCCTTTAATCTTGCGAAATGCCAAGATCCTTCATCCCAGGCTCAGTTAGTCACAAGTGCGGGGGTTGCTATCTTGGATCTGTGGAAAACAATGTGATCTAGATTACTAGCAGTTTAGCACGCGCGCCCAAACAATTCTTTTAGCAGTTAAACTGTGTTTGAATGTACGAGATTTAGTCGTGACTGCTTCCATGCAATCCAAAACTACCAAGGCATCGGGACACACCATCGCTCTCAACAAGAAGGCGCGGCACGATTATTTCATCGAGCAGCGGTTCGAAACCGGCATTTCACTGCTGGGCTGGGAAGTCAAAAGCCTTCGAGCTGGTCATGCACAACTAAAAGAAGGCTACGTCAATATCAAAGACGGGCAAGTATTCCTCGTCGGCGCCCATATCTCGCCATTGTCATCCGCCTCAACGCATGTGAAGCCAGATCCCCGACGAACCCGCAAGTTGCTTTTACACCGACAAGAGATCCGCAAACTGATCGGCGCCGTGGAACGCCGCGGCTATACACTAGTGCCGCTGGCACTTTATTGGAAGAAGGGTCGTGCCAAACTTGAAATTGCGCTCGCCAAAGGCAAGCGCCAATACGACAAGCGCGCATCAATCAAGCAGCGAGAAACGGAACGCGAACAGCGGCGAGCGTTGAAAAGTGTAAGAGGCTAGTCGGCCATCGACCCCCTTGTTTATAGCGAGTATCGCCCCTACCATAGTAAGGGCACCATGGATAACCACAGGTTGTCCATGGTGAATACGGGGGCGACACGGCTTCGACGTGGGTCGCGAAACCTTCGGGGCATGCCGAGGTGCAGAGTTCCTCGTAAATCCAGCTGCAAACTGATAGTTGCCAACGACGACAACTACGCCCTAGCGGCTTAGTCCCCGCTAGCCTCTTTCCCGGTTTGTCTGTGGGCTGGGAGCCAAGGGGTCGATGCACGCAGAACCGCGTAGCGTTGTGCCTGTTAACGGTGCGTTAAACTCAAGCAGGCTCAGCCGGCCAGCATTCCCGTCTGTCGGAAGCTGGCAGGTTAAATCATAGGCAGACTACGCATGTAGAACCGGACGGCGGAGGACTTGCGGACGCGGGTTCGATTCCCGCCGCCTCCACCAAATTGCAAAGGGCTGCCACTCGGCAGTCCTTTGTCATTTGGCAACCGGTGTGGATGAGGGTTTACGAGCGGCCCCGGGTAGATTGCAAAGGCTCTAAGATCTGGGGCAATATCGAGTGGCAAAGCTACAACTCACCGACCAACTCAAGTTGCCACCCTCAGAGATTGGCGAGTAGATCAGGGTACCATTGGCCGCCTCCCCCAGCTTGGCGTCGTTCGACAGCGTAGCCGTAATGCTACCGTCACTATTGACCGCTACGCTCGAAACATATTTGGCTTTGTAACTCGTCGGCGCCTGCAGGCCAATACTTACGTAGGAGGGTATGCTGCCAAGCGGAAACCCCTCTGAATGGGCCATATCGACGGCAGTCTTGGCCGGACCGATGAGACTGGCGGCTTCCGAGACCTTGCCGCGCAGTGAGTAATCTGAATAGGCCGGAATTGCGATCGCCGCTAAGACCCCGATTATGGTAACCACAACCAAAAGCTCGATCAGCGTAAAACCTGTTTGTGTCTGTCTCATGCTACCTACACCCCTAAAAAACTCCCACGACCTGTTCGTCGTTGGGAGCTCCCGCTGCAAGAAAAGCCATTTTTTAACCAGCACAAACCATGCCAGCCCCATCCTCGGCATAAACGGTGGATTTGTGCGGGTAATCGGCCGGTCAGAGTGGCTCAAGGGCCCAGGGTTCGGTTGGAACGGGTGCTAGGCGGTACGCTGGTGCTCGCCTGGGTCCCGCTCAGAGGCCAGTTCGGTGTCTGTCTTGCCGGCCATCGCGGCGATGCGTTCGACGCACTGTCGCATGGCGTCACGCGCGTCGTCGAAGGCCTGATGGTGCTCAGCCGAGTCGTTTTCCTTCATCGCTGTCGCGGCCGCATGGAGCTCGCGTAACTGCTTGAGGAACTGGTCACCCTCCGCCCGCAAGGCAAGGTCCTTGCGCTTGTTCATCAACACCTGTTGGCGCAACCTCCAGGTGCCCATCTCGAGCGCCACCATACCAAGGCCCACAATCGCGACTTGTATGGTGAGGTTGTCCCGCACGAAAAGCACCGCACCCAAAATGGCGGCCACCGCCACGAATGGCAAGCCGATATCAATAACCTTCCGAAATGTGCTCAAGAATGCCTCCTGACCCACAGGGAGCCCTTTGCTTCCATTTTGAACCCTGGGGGGTCATGTCACCCAGTTCCACTGCCTGTATCCGCCGGCAGCCGCGCCATGTTAGGACCCTCCGACGCAGGCGCAAGCTCAGCGTTCGTCCTGCCGGCAGCCTCGGCCATGCGTTCGACCGACTGTCTCATGGCGTCCCGTATCTCCTCGAAGGCCTGCTTGTGCGCCTGCGAGTCGTTCTGCTTCACTGCCAGCGCCGCCGTGTTAAGTCGGCGCACAAGCTGCATGAACTGCTCGCTCTCGGCACGCAGCGCCAGATACCGCCGCCCGGTGGGCAGAATTCGGTGGGCGGCCTTCCACACACCCAGCTCGAGCAACACCATGCCGGCCCCCACGATCGCAAGTTGTAGGCGGAGGTCGCCCCTCACGAACAGCACTGCCGCCAAAATCACCGCCACACCCGCCAGCGGCAGACCGATATCGATAATCTTACGAAGTGTCCTCAAAAAGCCCCCCCCGGCTCACAAAGCCCCGTTGCGCTTACCCTAGGCACCGTGCAAACCCCGTGCCCATCACGACAGAGTTTGAGTATCGGTCACCGCATTGATCGGCCCTCACGCCCAGCGTGGCGGCATTTCAAAGTAAAGCCCTGCCACTGGCTTCGTGCTTCGCCAGTGAGGGCCGTTCGTCCGGAAATTTGACCCTTTCGTCGGCCGTGAGCATCTGCATACCACGAAGACGGACTTGGTGACGTCGGTGCCTTGACGCACTCTCGGCAACTGCTCCTGCGTTGCTCTACCTTCCTACGTCCCTGTAGGTCGCCGGCGATTAGAGTCTGCGTCTCAGCTTTTCACCCACACAGGCATAACTGCATCATCAGAGGCTGTAATTCGAAAACAAGCAACCACATGATCGTCAAAAGCCCATGGATTCGCCAACGTTGACGCCCCTTTGCGACTGCGTTAGCGTTCGACTGCATCTTTATTCGGACCGGTGGCGAGAACGTGCCCAAAAAAACGATGCCAGACTTCGAGGCTGCGCTGGCAGAGCTCGAGAAACTGGTAGACAAAATGGAAAGTGGCGAACAGCGTTTGGAAGATGCCCTGAAATCTTTTCAGCGCGGGGTCGAGTTAACCCGCACATGCCAACAAGCCTTGAAGCAAGCCGAGCAACGCGTTGAGAAGCTTGTTCAGAAAGATGGCCGCTTAATAACAGAGAATCTCGAAATCAAAGAATAACGGCCTTGAGCGACTTGGAGCAGACGCTGCACGGATTTCGCACGCGGGTGGAAGCTGCGCTGGACCGGCGCCTACCATCACCCAATCAATCGCCCGAACCGCTGCATCAGGCGATGCGCTACGCGATTCTTAATGGCGGAAAGCGCGTTCGCGCTTGCCTTGTCTACGCCGCGGGCATGGCATTGGGCGTAAAACCCGAACCGCTCGATGTGGCGGCTTGTGCGGTTGAGATAATTCACGGTTATTCCTTGGTCCATGACGACCTGCCGTGCATGGACGACGATGACTTGCGGCGAGGCAAACCCAGCTGCCATAAGGCCTTTGATGAAGCGACGGCGCTGCTTGTTGGCGATGCGCTGCAAGCGCTGGCGTTCGAGATCCTTGCAAAAGATGACACGCTGGACGTCGGCGCTGAGCGACGAACGCAAATGATAGCGACGCTGGCAACTGCCAGTGGCTCGTATGGTATGGCCGGTGGGCAGGCGATTGATCTTGCGGCCGTCGGAGAAGTGCCCACACTATCCGAACTCGAAAACATGCACCGTCTTAAGACCGGCGCACTAATCAGGGCTTCGGTTCGCCTCGGCGTGCTGACCAGCGAAGATGTCACAGAAGATTGCATGCAAGCGCTCGATATTTACGCCCAACAAGTCGGTCTCGCCTTCCAGATCACGGATGACATTCTCGACGTGGAGGGTGACGCGCGGACCCTGGGTAAGGCACCCGGGGCCGATCGAGTCCATAGCAAACCCACCTATCCCGCGATCATGGGCCTACAGGCCGCGAAAGAGAAACGAGTTAAGCTTGCTGAAAGCGCCCTGAGTGCATTATCACCACTGGGTGACAGTGCTAGCGTCCTTGCCAGCTTGGCCCAGCATGTCATCCAGCGCACACACTAGTGCCTTGCTGCAGTATTAGAATTTACTTAAACTCCCTTATTGGCACGACTGCCGCAAGAGATATGAAATGACATTATTGAAATTAGATTCAAAATCTGCCGAAACCATCCCTGATATCCAGGCGAGCCCGGACCTTCGCCAATTGCCGGTCCAAATGGTGGGCATCAAGGATATTCGCCATCCAGTACGCGTCAAGGATCGCAGCCAAGGTGAACAACATACGATTGCCCAGTTCAATATGTATGTGGAGTTGCCACATGACTTTAAAGGCACCCACATGTCGCGTTTTGTCGAGATTCTGAATAACTATGAGCCGGAGATCTCGGTGCAATCCTTCAAGAAGATGTTGAAGGAAATGACGGCACGTCTGGAGGCAGACACGGGCCACATCGAAATGACTTTCCCTTATTTTATCAATAAGGCGGCCCCGATTTCGGGCGTAAAGAGTTTATTGGATTACCAAGTCACGCTAGAGGGGCAGGTCAAGAACGGTACACATACGATGACCATGAAAGTCGTGGTTCCAGTTACAAGTCTGTGTCCGTGTTCGAAGGAAATTTCGCGATACGGCGCTCACAACCAGCGCTCCCATGTTACGGTGACTGTACGTACCAATGCCTTCGTCTGGATTGAAGATCTCGTGGAGCTGGTTGAGAAGCAGGCAAGCAGCGAACTATACGGCTTGCTCAAGCGTCCCGATGAGAAATACGTTACCGAACGCGCTTACGATAACCCCAAGTTTGTCGAAGATATGGTGCGTGACGTAGCTTCGTTACTCAACGCTGATGATCGTATTGATGCCTACGTGGTTGAGTCAGAAAACTTCGAATCTATTCACAACCATTCGGCCTACGCCATGATCGAGAAAAACAAACGCGCCGATCAATCTTTATAGTACTTCCCACCAATCAAAGGACTGCGCGGAGAAATCGGTCAGTACCGCTTGGTAAGTTCCATTTTGTTGCCATTACGGGTCATGTTGACTCGACTTAGAAAAGACATGCCCAGCAAAACCTGTTCTGGGTGAGAGCCTTCAATCACACCTGCTTCGATGTTGTGCATGACAATTCCACCGACCTTTACTTCCTTTAGAGTCATCGCATACATAGGCACAATACCACCGGCAGTACTAGCCATGGCCCGCCGGCCGTGGCGTTTGTAATCCAAGCCGATACGATCTGCCGTGTAACTATTCATGGCTATCGTGGTGGCCCCGGTGTCTACCAGAAACTTGACGCTGGAACCGTTGATGCTGCCATCGGCGTAAAAGGAACCGCGCTGAGCGAAAAGAACCACCTTCTGCGCACCCCCCTCTGATCCTAGTCCGCCACCGACGCTCACAACCCCTAGTCGCAAGGTCTCGCGTCGGCCGGCGATTTCGACCTCGACTAACTCATTCCGCGTATCGGTATGTATCAATTTCAAACCTTCGGGGCTGGTTTCGCCTACCGCCAGCACACGTCGTTTGCCATCGATGTTTATGATGGCTTTCTTTTCGAATAATGCGAATACCTTGATCGACTGTTCCGCGTATAGGCATTGCGGCCATATGATCACAATCAAGACAAGGAATCTTTTCAGTACACCCGCCATATCATTCTCTAAATCGTCGATCGCGTCCTGCCCGTGCGCGCTATCCTTGAGGCTCCCATCGTCGCTATAGGCCGTCTTAAAAGGATAGACAATATCACAACGATTGTGCATGTGAGCAGTATGCCCTATACCCAACCAGCCATAGTACTCCTAGCGTCCGACGGGCGTTATACTGCGGCGAATTTCTAACGCCGTGCACGAACTGAGGCAAATAATGCGCGTATCCACCTTCTTATTGTCCACCGTCAAGGAGATCCCATCAGACGCTGAAATCATAAGTCATCAGTTAATGCTACGGGCCGGGATGGTTCGCAAGATCGCGGCCGGTATATACACGTGGTTACCGTTGGGCCTCAGGGTGATGCGCAAGGTGGAGAACATCGTGCGTGAGGAAATGAACCGGGCCGGCGCACAGGAAATTCTAATGCCTGCGGTGCAGCCGGCCGAATTGTGGCAGGAATCGGGCCGGTGGGAAGAATACGGGCCAGAACTACTACGTCTTCGCGATCGGCATGAGCGAGACTTCTGTTTCGGTCCGACCCACGAAGAGATTATTACCGAGCTTGTGCGGCGCGAAATCAAGAGTTACCGCCAGCTGCCAGTAAACTTCTACCAAGTGCAAACCAAATTTCGCGACGAAATTCGTCCACGATTTGGCGTCATGCGGGCACGTGAGTTTGTGATGAAAGACGCCTATTCATTTCATATTAGTCAGGCGTCACTACAACAGACCTACGACATTATGTTCGATGCTTACAAGTGCATCTTCAGTCGAATCGGTCTTGAATTTTGTGCGGTTGAAGCGCACGGGGGCGTCATCGGTGGCAGCAATGTTTCACACGAATTTCATGTTTTGGCCGATGCCGGCGAAGACGCGATCGCCAGTTGCAGTCAATGCGATTACGCCGCCAACGTAGACTTAGCTATCACCGGTAAAGCGGACGAACCCCGGAGTGCATCTGACAAACCGATGTCCGTGGTTGAAACACCAGATCGGCACACCATCGAATCGCTAAGCCAGTTTCTAAAGATCGATCCAGCTCAAACCATAAAGACACTTCTGGTCAAGGGCGTCGACGACATTGTTGCGCTTGTTATACGCGGTGACCACGAACTAAACGTCATTAAGGCAGAAAAGCTACCGCGGGTGCAAAAACCACTATCTTTTTCGACGGCTGAAGAAGTCCAACGCGCCACTGGGTGTGAGCCCGGATCTATCGGCCCAGTCGGATTGAAAGTACCGATCATCGCAGACACGAGTGCTGCCCAACTGTCAGATTTCGTTTGCGGTGCAAACGAAGAAGGAAAGCATCTACAAAATGTAAACTGGGGGCGTGATGCGACCAAACCTAAAGTAGCCGATATCCGAAACGTTGTACAAGGTGATCCTTGTCCGCGCTGTGCGGGTGTCCTCAATATCCGACGCGGTATTGAGGTTGGTCACGTGTTTCAGTTGGGGACGAAGTACAGTGAGTCCATGGGTGCGAGTGTGCTCGATGAATCCGGTGAGGCCGTTGCCATGTCCATGGGTTGTTACGGAATCGGCGTCTCGCGTCTGGTTGCGGCCGCTATTGAGCAAAGTCATGACGAAAATGGCATTATTTGGCCCGGCCCCATCGCTCCCTTTGACCTCTGCTTGGTTCCAATTGGCATTAATAAGTCAGCGGCAATTGCCGAGGCGAGTGAGAAACTGTATCAAGAGCTCCGCGACGCTAGCATCGATGTTTTGTTCGACGATCGCAATGAGCGCCCCGGTGTGATGTTTGCGGATATGGATTTAGTCGGCATTCCCCATCGCCTTGTGCTTGGCGAGCGTGGGTTGAAGAACGGCGTGGTGGAGTATAAATCGCGCCGGGAGAAGGCGACAAGTGAACTATTACTCTCAGAGGTCGTAAACCGAATGCGCCAACACCTGCATACCTAACTCGCGCGCTTCCTTGCGACCATCATCGCCTCATCTCTGAAGCCACGGCTAATGTCTCCGACCTTGCCCTCTTCGCGATATACCAACACTTTTAACGCCGAAAACATAACAAGTAGCTCGCCGTCAGCCAGACGGTAATCAGGATTGTTAGGGCCGACATCGCTTACACGAGTACGCGTGAACGTCTGGTAGAACAGCAAGCCATCCACCCGTAGCGCCTGCGTTAATTGGGGCGCAAGGCCTCGCTCCAGAAAGCGCGTCACGACAATGATGTCAAAACTCTCCGGCCCAGGGGGATGAGTGCCCACATCGCGAACGGCCGCCTCGACCGACACGCCATGTGCCTGCGCTCGTTCCCGTAGCTTGTCTATGGCAACCGATGAGCTATCCCAGGCATGTGTGATGAGGCTATGTTCGGCCAACAAGAGCGCGTTGGCGCCAAGGCCACAGGCAACATCTAGTGCCGTGCCCGAGGCAGGCAATAAATGACGATTGTCCAGCAGGACCTGTGCTGGCGATGACTCCCGAGCCTGTCGATAACGAGCATCCCACTTATTGGTATCCGAACTCATGTGTCTCGCCAATTTTGGCTATAAAGGATGTTCTTTTTGAGCGTGAAATGACTGACATAGTGAGGCTTGCAGGCTATGCTTAGGCATAAGCATCAATTTGCAACACAAAGCAAAACAATGCAACGCATCGTCGTTTTATTGCTGATATGCTCCCTGGCCCCGGCATCGTTCGCCTCGGCGCCTTCGGTCGATCCAGAACTAAAGACTCTATTAAAGCAAGCGGCTAGTGAGGCCAATGGGTTTACTGATCGATTCGATGCGTGGGTTTGGCTTGCGGATATGTCGGGGCGGCTTGAGAAAAAGATTCCGGACGCCAACTTTCGGATCGACCTACTAAAGAGTGCCCACCGCGAAGCGATCCGGGTGAAGCTCAAACCCGAACTCGTTCTAGCGGTCATTGAGGTCGAAAGTAACTTTGATCCCTTTGCCATCTCATCGGCGGGTGCGCGCGGACTCATGCAGATCATGCCATTTTGGTTGAAAGAAATTGGGCGACCTAGCGACAACCTGTTTCAGTCCAACACCAATCTCCGATATGGCTGCACGATCCTTAGATACTACTTGGACAAGGAAAACGGCAATCGTATACGTGCGTTAGCTCGCTATAACGGCAGTCTAGGTAGACGGGGCTATCCCGCTCGGGTATTTCATCTTTGGAATACCCGTTGGTTCCCGCAGTAGAGCATTCAACATACCTCAAAGTCGTGGAAATCCTGCTCAACCATTTCTTCTGCGACGACCTTTTCAACCCGCGCCCAATGCGGACCCTGCTGTAGCCAGCTTTCCAACTGCTTTACCCGCTGGAACTCGCCACAAGCCACAACCTCGACTCGTCCGTCGGTGAGATTTCTAGCAAATCCTGTCAAACCAAGGCCACGCGCAGCACCTTGGGCGCTTGCTCGAAAGGCAACACCTTGCACACGTCCGGAGATCAAATAGCGCCGACAACAATTCACGCCTTCTCCGCCTCACGGGTCTTGACTCGCCACGGGATACGAGAAAATTCTTGTAAGATGAATTGTAAGGCTGTCCTCCCTATAATCCCTAAAACATAGCTTCGGAATCGCCTATGAGCAAAAAATTCCGCGTTGAAAGAGACAGTCTTGGCGAGTATCAAGTGCCAACAGATGCCTGGTACGGAATTCAAACCGCCCGCGCCCTTGATAACTTCCCGATTTCGGGACGCCCACCAGATCATGACTTTATTGTTGCCCATGCGCGTATTAAGCGAGCGGCCGCCGTCGCCAACAAGGGCGCTGGCTGGCTGGAGCCTAAGTTGGCCGATGCGCTGATCAAGGCGGCCGATGCCATCGTTGCGGGACAGTACCACGACCAATTTGTTGTAGATCGATTTCAGGCAGGTGCAGGCACGAGCCACAACATGAACACGAATGAGGTTATCGCCAATCTTGTCAACGTCGCTATGGGTGGCAAGAAAGGCGAATACCAGCCGGCGCATCCCAATGACCATGTCAACATGGGGCAAAGTACAAACGATACCATTCCCACTGCGATTCGCCTTGCGGTCCTGACCAAATTGCCACGCTTGTGCGGTGCGGTGGCAACGATGACGGGAGTATTCGCCGAAATCGGTGAACGTGAGTGGGCGACTGTGAAAAGTGCGCGTACGCATTTGCAAGACGCGGTACCGACAACAATCGGTCGCGAATTAAAGGCATATGCATGGACGCTAAACCGCTGTACACAGCGTTTAGCAGGGGCGCAAGATGCCCTGTGTGAAGTCGGGCTGGGTGGCTCCGCCGCCGGTACCGGGCTTAACACAGCCCCCGGATACGCAAAAGCAGCGACAGAAGAACTCGCCCGCTTGACTGCTTTGCCAATTCGCCCGGCCGCCGACCTGGCCGCGCAGATGCAGTCCATGGCAGATCTTCAATACGTGGCCGATGGGCTGCGGGGACTCGCCCTTGAACTTACTCGCATCAGTAATGACATGCGCTTGCTCGCATCCGGTCCACGTACTGGTCTGCGAGAGATCAATTTCCCAGCCGTCCAACCTGGGTCAAGCATCATGCCGGGCAAAGTCAACCCGGTGATGTTCGAAATGCTGAATCAAGTTTGTTATCAGGTGATTGGCCAGGACACTGCCATTGCGCTCATGACTCAAGCTGGGCAACTGGAATTGAATGTCATGATGCCGGCGTTGGGTTCGGCCCTATTTGATGCGATGGACTGGCTGACTAACGCCATTACCGTCACAACCGAGAAGAGCCTCAAGGGACTAGAAGTCGATCGTGAACGATTACGCAATTACGCGCACACTAGTGTTGGCGTGGCTACGTTGCTTAACTTGGCGATCGGCTACAAAGCCGCGACAGAAGTCGCGCAAGAATCGACAAGTAGTGGACGCCCAATTCGTGAAATCGTTGCCGAAAGGAATCTAATGAGTGCGCATGAATTTGACCGGTTAGTAGAGCAGGCGGGCCGCGACGGGAATGTCACCCAACCTTAGGGTAACCTGTTGTCTGAAGCGATCTGCCGTCATGGTTGCCGACCCTGCCAGCGTCCCACCATGCTCGCTGGGAGTGCCCGCGCCAAGAGTACCGCCAGCGCAAGCCCCAGTAGCGCCGACAGGAACATGTCAATGCTCAGTGGCGAACCCGTAGTCACGCGACCTACCCAGAGGTGTACTAGCGCCAGACCTGCACCCAGCAAAAGCGCCAAGGGTCGCCATGATGTCGGCCCCAGCCCAGTAAAAGTGCGGCCCACGATACCCAACAGCAATACACCGAGACCGAAAAACGCGAGCGCGTAGATCCAATGAAAAGATGCTATCCCGGCGTTAACAGGTGTCCATAGGAACAGACCAGGCGCCCCCACTTGCGCACCGATCAGCGCCCCATAATAGAGCAACACTATTCCCAGCCATAGCGTTCTTGATGTCATTATTTGCCTATGCCAAAACAACTGGCCAGTAGCCAGCTATTAATCGAAAATTGCCACGTCTGGCGCCGCTGTCTACAATTCCATCTAAGGAAAACGGATATTATAGATACGCTATGGGACTGACACTTACCGTCCCCGACATTGCAGATTCGCCGGCCACCAACGCCGAAACCAATGCTGCTAACCTGGAGAGATGGCTTTCTCAACGCCCACTCCTAAATCCTGTCGAATCAAGCTACCAATTGTGCCAATCGCTGTCGGCACTCAATCGCACCGAGCTCGACAGTGCGCAGCGACTGCAACTGTTGGAGCTTTACCGAGTTCCGATCAAGCAGATCACGCAGGAACTCCAACGCCAGTACATCGGCCGACCGCTGCCTTTGCACGAGAGGAACAAGTTGGCAGCTGAGCAGAGCCGTCAATTACAGGTGGAGATCACCTATGGTTACAAAAGAATCGTTCTTAACGCCAGTCAACCACACGATTCTCAATCACACCATAAACTGAGGACGGAGTCGTTAGCCACGGCTATCCAGCGCGCGATTCGTTATCTCACTGAGGTTATCGTCAAGTCTCATCAATCCTATACGTTCTATCCAGAGGGAACCTGGCAGGAAATTCATCAACTTTACACACACGCTGAGCGTATTGGCACCGTCGATACCCACGTTGATGATCCACTCAATCAAACTGTCCACAATAGCAGCATCGGCCACGCCTACAAACAGGCACTTCTCGTAGAGCTAAGCGATCCCTATCACCTGCCGGGCCGAATGATCGAAAAGATACAGCGTTACCTGGATCGGTGGGCATCGCTTGTACACTTGCGACCAGCAACCACGACTTACGACCCCAAGTGCCAGTTTCTTATTGATCAGCAAAGTGACCGAGGCGGTGAAGTTTATACGGGAGAGGCAGAAATCCAACATCCAGAGCAGTATCGGTTACTAAACACGATTGATTTGGCACAAGTGATCCACCAACAACTCAGTGCCATACACAAGGGACACCAGCCCGACCCGAAGGGTCTGGAAAAAGACTTCTTCGTCCAGGGTGGTGAGGACATGTTACGGCGTTTGATCAACGCATGGGGTATAAATCCGAAACGTCACTTTTCTAGAAAAAAGGTTGACGATGGGAAGGAGATGGATGTGGCCATCGGTATCGCGGCCATTAACTACTGCATAAATGGTGGCAAAAAATTTGTCCTGAGTTCAGATAAGAGCGAGACAAAATCTGAGGAGATTACCATCGGTTCTTCCAGACAACAGTGGCTTTCGTTTGACGAGTCGGCCCAGCCTAGTTACACAGGTTGGAAATTACATGACGAAAGCGCCAGCGGCATTGCATTAGCCAAGCATGATGTCGCGAGCGAACATGTCCGTGTCGGTGACTTGGTGGCAACACGAACGCCAGGTGAAGATAGTCCGTGGGGGATCGCGGTAATACGGTGGATGAAAAGTACGCGACCGGTCGACTTGGAAATCGGCATGAAGCGATTAGCGCCCACTGCCGATCCGGTGGCGATCAAGGCCTTCAAAGCGAAACCTGAGGAACCGCAAGCACCCGAGGCAGAGACGGGTGCTGATCAAGCATCGACCGAAACGCACGCAGCGTCCGAAGAACCCCGTGATGAGACGAATGGCGTCGAAGACGCGGAGCAAAATGAAGAAAAAGAAAGCCAGGCAAAAGGCACGGATGCTGCCGATGACGAGACCATTACAGTCTCATCTTCCGTCCCCGAGGAGCAAGGCGGAGATTTTTTGCCTGCCCTGTTGCTACCAAGGGTAAAAGTTCTAAACCAACCGCAAACCTTGGTTACTTACCGAGGCGCCTTCAAACCCGATCGCCTACTCCTGCTCGATAACGGCCAGACCCGCTACAAGATACTGGCAACCAAGCTTGTCGAGATCACTGATACGTTTGAACGCTTCCAATTCATGCTAGCCGAAGAATCAACCATCGCTTAACGCGACAAGGGCCCCGAAAGGGGCCCTTGTTTATTGTCAAATCGCGACAACTAGGTACGGCGTTATTGCCGCAAGTACGCTAAATCGGACTCCTCGATCACCCCTAACGACCATGCGCCACGGGTTTTGGCATGCTGAATTGCCGCCTCAACCTCAGATGCCGAAGCGTTCGGAATCATAAGTACTTGCTCGGGCTCAATCAGATCAGCGTCATCGATTTGATGGCTGTTGGCCTTGTAGATGAGCGGCCATTGATAGGGGTTACCATAGATTACGCGATAGCTTGCGATGTCCCACAGCGTATCACCGCGAACCACTGTATAACTGAGGGTGCCATCGCCGCTCTCTTGCACCATGGGCTCCGCCGGTGTCGGTGTCGGTTCCGGCTCTGCCATTGGCTCCGGCGCTGCTGCTGGCTCCGGCATCGCCTCCGGGGCCGCCGCTGGGGCTGAGGGTTCGGGCTCCGCTTCGGGCGCGGTCGCGCACCCGCCGGCAACAGCAATAAACAACGCCGCCAGCAATACTACGATAGGACCTTGTAGACTCTTCATTGTCGTCTATCTCCCAGTACGATGTGCTCTTCTTGTCAGTCGAAAACCACCCATGCAAACAATAGTACAAAGTATCAGCCCCTATGTATAGACTGTCAAGACGCGTACAGACCGCCATATGCTCATGGCTATCGAACGATTGAAAAATCATGCCTGACGTTTTGGTACTTTATTTCAGTCGCTACGGCGCGGTGGCGAAAATGGCACGACACATCTCGCGAGGGGTCGAGAAAGTGGATCTCATACATGCGCGCGTGCGTACAGTGCCAGATGTGTCGACAACAACCAGTGCCAATACCAATAGCGTGCCAGATCACGGCGCACCGTATGCGACGATCGATGATTTGAGGGAATGTGTCGGCCTTGCGCTCGGCAGCCCGACACGGTTTGGCAATATGGCGGCGCCGCTGAAGCATTTCTTAGACACTACCGGACCACTTTGGTTATCTGGCGGGCTTGCGGGTAAACCGGCCGCCGTTTTCACCGCCTCATCCAGCATGCACGGCGGACAAGAAACAACTTTAATTTCGATGATGCTGCCGCTGATGCATCACGGCATGGTGCTTGTTGGATTACCGTACAGTGAAACTGCGCTACTGCGCACCGTTACGGGTGGTACCCCCTATGGTGCCAGCCACGTCGCTGGCGCCGACAGTGATCGACCTTTGAGCAAGGACGAAGAAAGTCTTTGCCAAGCCCTCGGTACGCGCCTTGCGCACATCACGAAGACACTTTACGAAGCACGTAGCTAATAGCTATTCAAGACTACGAATAAGCGGGATCGTAATACGTCGTTGGCTTGCTAGCGACGCGCTGTCGATGCGTTCTAATAGTTCAAACAGTGAGTGCATGTCGCGTGGAAAGCGCCGCAGTACGTAGCGCGCCACCTCCTCTGTCATATCGAGGCCACGGTTTTGCGCACGCAGACGTATGGCAGTAAGTCGTCCGTCATCCCCCAATAAGCGCAGCTGATATACCAAGCCCCAACCAAGGCGTGTTGCTAAGTCTGGCAATTTCAGATCAAGGTGCGAAGGCGCCGCGTTAGCCGAGAAGATCAACACGTTATCGCTGCTACGTGATCGTTCGCAAAGCTGAAACAAGGCCCTTTCCCATAGGGGATCACCGCTTATACGATCGACATCGTCAACACATACAAGGGCCACGTGTTCCAGTTCTTCCAGGATCGCTGGCGATAAGCGTGCGACCTCTTTCAGCGGGACGTAGACTGGCGCTGTATGGCCGGCCTGCTGCGCGGAGCGGCAGGCGGCCTGTAAGAGATGCGTTTTGCCGGTACCCGCCCTACCCCACAAAAACAGTAAGCGCTCTTTGGGCAACTGTTGACGGCACAATGATTGGACAGTCTGGGTTAGCCGCGCCGTAACCTCGCGATTATTCACGGCTAAAAAATTCTCGAATGATGAACTGTCACCAAGCTTAATATTAAGTGAAAGCTGTCTAGTCACGACCACAACTCCCCCCTACGTTATGTGGACGAATTAGTCTTGATACTGGTCCGACCTGGACGTCGCTTCTGGATATCGCTTCGTGCAGATCCACAGGTAGTGCAGACCACTCGCCACTGTCGTCACAAGCACAGCGTAGATTCCGTAATCAACAATAGGTTGAAGCGGCAGCAATGCCGCCTCTTGAATAAGAATAATGATAACCAATACGATCTGCAGCACAGTATTACATTTGCTGAGATAGGTCGGGCGCACGTTCACCTCGCCGATAAGTGACGTATAGATTAGATAACCACCGATAATCAACAGATCACGGAAACCGACCGTGAGCACTAACCAAAATGGCAGATGATCCAATACAGCCAGCATGACATAGGTGCTGACAAGTAGGATCTTATCGGCCATCGGGTCGAGAATAGCGCCCAACCGCGTAGCTAAATTATAGCGTTTGGCTATGAACCCATCCAGACCGTCGGACAGACCGGCGACAACGAAGATGGTTAGCGCCAACACGTAGTCCTGTGCCTCGAGTACGAGTATGAATACTGGTACTAGCGCGATACGAAAAAGCGTTATGACATTGGGCAAGTGATATAACTTAATCATTCTAAAACCGTTGTGGAAAGTCGTGCGATGACGGCTCACAATCACTGAGCCTTCGCCGGTTGGAAGATCATTGGCAAGCTATTGAAGCTCCCGTGTGAAGTCAAGGTTTACACTCGCCCAGTGGCGTCCTACCATACAATACCCGAATGTGGAGTCTCAGGTGAGTAAGCCCCGCCGTCATTCCCTCAGTTATCGCGATGCTGGCGTCAATATCGACGCAGGCAACGCGCTAGTACGGGCTATTAAACCAATCGCGAGTAAGACCGCGCGGCCAGGACTGTTGAGCGAGTTGGGTGGATTTGGCGGTTGCTTCGAGTTGCCAACTGATCGTTACCACCAACCCGTGTTGGTCGCCGGCGCCGATGGCGTCGGTACAAAACTCAAACTTGCTATCGAACTCAACCGCCACGATTCAATCGGCATCGACCTTGTCGCCATGTGCGCCAACGACATTGTCGTTCAGGGCGCTGAGCCTTTATTTTTCCTAGACTATCTTGCCGCTGGCCAACTAGACACTACGGTCGCCACCACTATTATCCGGGGTATCGGCGAAGGCTGTCAGCAAGCAGGCATGGCCCTGCTCGGCGGCGAGACCGCAGAGATGCCCGGCTTGTACGCTAAGGCTGATTACGACCTTGCGGGCTTCGCGGTGGGCGTCGTGGAACGCACCAAACTCATTGACGGTTCCACGGTTACTGCCAACGATGTCTTAGTAGGCATCGCTTCCAATGGCCCACATGCCAACGGCTATTCGCTGATCCGCAAGATTATCGCAACCCGCAAAGTCTCACTGCAGGACCCCTTCGGCAATCGCACCCTGGGCGAAGTCCTGCTGACCCCCACAAGGATTTACGTACGGCCCATGCTAACCCTAATGCACACCGTGCCGATCCACGCAGCCGCGCATATCACCGGTGGCGGGCTGATCGAAAACTTGCCACGTATATTACCAGCCGAGATACGAGCTGTCGTTGACACCACCACCTGGACACATCCGCCGATTTTCGATTGGCTACAAGAGAATGGGAATATCGACGACGATGAAATGTATCGAACGTTTAATTGTGGCATCGGCATGGTGCTGTTCGTAAGCAAAGAGGATCAAGCCGCTACGTTGGGCCAACTGCGCGAACTCGGTGAAACAGCATTGGTGATCGGCCACACTGAACAACAAAGCGGTGATGACCGGCTAGTGTTATTGCGATGACTACATCCAAACTGCCCGTCGTCGCTTTGATCTCTGGGCGCGGCAGTAACCTACAAAGTATCATCGACGAGATGCACGCAGGTCGACTACCGATAGAACTTCGCGCCGTTGTCAGCAACAATCCGGATGCACATGGACTCGTGAGAGCCCAGGCTGCGGATATTACGACCTGCATCCTTGATCATCGGCAGTGCTCGAGTCGGGTGCATTATGATCAAGCGCTCATGGCCGCAATCGATGAGCATAATCCCGAATTAGTAGTACTGGCAGGCTTCATGCGCATCCTTGGCCGAGTCTTTGTTAAGCACTACGCGGACCGTCTCATTAATATTCACCCTTCACTACTTCCAGAGTTTCCCGGACTCGAAACCCACGCGCGCGTGCTGCAAAATGGTGCGCGGGAGCACGGTGCGAGTGTGCATTTCGTTACGCCCGAAGTAGATGCTGGTCCTATCATTATTCAGGCAACCGTGCCCGTCTACGAAGATGACTCGCCGGAAGTGCTGGCGGCACGCGTATCGCGTGAAGAGCATCGCCTCTATCCGCAAGCCATTCGTTGGTTCGCCGAAGGGCGACTTGAGATCCGCGACAATCGCGTTCTACTCGATGGTGCCGAACGACCAGAACAAGGACTGGTCCATGCGAAATAAAGCGAAGTCCGCAGTCGGATTTTTGAGCCGTTCTAAACCATATCCGGTTCACGAATTCGGCAAATCCGATTACAATACCTGCGTAGATAGAAGAATACCGCCCACCGTATAGTTTTGATCCTTGCTTGACTATACTCACAGAATCGCGTGGGACCACACTTAAAGGGGGATTGCGCGTATGTTTGAAGGCCTGATCGAGCTTCCGTGGTGGGGCTATGTGGTTGTCGCCCTGGTCTTGACTCATATTACGATCGCTAGCGTTACGATCTATCTGCACCGCCACCAGACCCATAAGGCCTTGGATCTGCACCCGATCATCAGCCACTTCTTTCGCTTTTGGCTATGGCTAACCACTGGCCAAGTCACCAAAGAATGGGTGGCCACCCACCGCAAGCACCACGCCCACGTCGAAAAACCTGAAGACCCCCACAGCCCACAACAGTTGGGCATCAACAAAGTATTATGGCTGGGCGCCTATCTGTATCGCATCGAGTCTGACAAACCAGAAGTACAAGAAAAGTACGGCCATGGCACCCCTGATGACTGGCTTGAAACGCATGTCTATACGGGCCACGAGTTTTGGGGTGTATTGATCATGCTTGGCCTGGATGTCGCTCTATTTGGATTTGTCGCGGGCCCCCTAATTTGGCTTACGCAAATGGCGTGGATACCTTTTTGGGCAGCCGGCGTCATAAATGGTATCGGTCATTGGGCAGGGTATCGCAACTATGAGTTACCCGATGCAAGTAGAAATATCGTGCCATGGGGATTCATCATTGGTGGCGAAGAACTCCACAACAACCATCATACGTATCCGAGTTCGGCCAAGTTCTCGTCGAAGTGGTGGGAGTTTGATGTCGGTTGGGTGTACATAAGAGTCCTATCGGCACTTAGACTTGCGACTATAAAAAAGGTCCCGCCCAAACCTGCCTTCAATCCGAATAAACAGGCCTGTGACCTTGATACGTTGAGAGCCGTTGTTGCCAACCGTTTTCAGGTAATGGCGGGCTTTGGACGCGATGTGTTGAAACGGGTTTATCGTGAGGAATTGAGAAAGGCCAACCTATGTGACCACGAAGGCTCACGGTTACTTAAGCGGGCCAAGCAATCCATGAGACACGAGATATCGATGTTGGACGAGACCAGCCGCAAGTGGTTGGCGCGAGCCCTCGAATACAACCAGCCGCTGAATACCGTTTATGCCATGAAACAAAGGCTTCAAGATATTTGGCAGCGTTCTACCATTACGCAAGAGCCTCTGTTGCAGGCGTTGGACGAATGGTGCCGACAGGCAGAAGCCACGGGCATTCAGGCATTACGCGAATTTTCGTACAAACTACGCACATACGCCCTCGCGCCAGCCGCTGCTTGATGCGACAGGGCAACCACGCTCTCTAGAAGTTTATGTAGCCGTCAGATCGCCTTTGACAGGCGTTCATGAAGAGGGCTAGTTCGTGGGAAATGTGCCAACAGAAATTCCATTTGGTCCGCAAGCACGCGCTTACCTTGTAGAAAAACGTACTCGGCGTGCGTCGGCACAAACGGCACTGCGATTAACTCCATTCCCGCCTGCTCAGGTGTGCCACCGGCTTTATGGTTGTTGCAGCGGCGGCACGCTGTCACCACATTATTCCAAGTATCGGTACCACCCATACTCATCGGTTTGATGTGATCGCACGAAAGCCCGCGCGGCGGAAACCGACCTCCACAATACATGCACAAATGGGCATCGCGCGCGAAAAGTGCTTTATTGCTCAACGGTGGGATGTAATGCTCGCGCGCTTTCAACAATGCATGGGTATCACCTTGGGTGGCAATAATGCTGTTTACCTCAACAACACTGCGTTGTCCCGAGATCGCGTTGTAGCCACCACGCACGCGGTACAACAATACCCCGCAACTATAAGCAATCTGGTTCAGATAATAGGCACGAACCGCTTCTCTATAGTCTACCCACTCTAGCGGCATTCCAGAAACGTCGGTTCGCAGCACTTGTTGGCTCAATGCATACATAGCCCAAACCTAAGTCAACTGATCTACGACAGCGTATTTATGCCAGAAAAACAAGTGCCTGTACATAGTTAAACTTTTCGCCGCGGCCTAAGACGCGGTCGTCACATTCCAGATGCACGCAAAATAAAAGCCCGGCATTACCGGGCTTTTTGATAAGATCTGTAAGCCTTTAGAGAAGCTACTTGATCTTGGCCTCTTTGTAGATCACGTGCTTTCGGGCAACCGGATCGAATTTCTTGATTTCGAGCTTATCCGACATCGTACGCTTGTTCTTCGTTGTCGTATAGAAATGCCCGGTCTTGGCGCTGGAAACTAGTCTGATCTTTTCACGCACTGCCATGCCACACCTCCGAACGTTAGACTTTCTCGCCGCGGGCACGCATGTCGGCTAGTACTGCGTCAATGCCCTTCTTATCGATGATCCGCAGCCCTTGACCTGATACCCGCAGTCGCACCCAACGCTTTTCACTCTCCACCCACAAGCGTCGGTCATGTAAATTTGGCACAAACTTTCGCTTTGTCTTGTTGTTCGCATGCGATACGTTGTGCCCGCTCATCGGGCGCTTGCCGGTCACCTGACATACCTTAGCCACTGCTATGCTCCTGAGACATCAATTATTTCTCAGCGTGAGTTTATACCAGAATTTACCAACAAAGGGTACTCAGCAGCCTGCTTGGCCCAAACACCGTTAACGAACGACTACAAAATGCCCCGCTCACTGAATGACACCGCTTCTCGGTCACCGATTACCATGTGATCGAGCACCCGGATATCGACCAGCGCAAGTGCTTCCTTGAGCCCTACTGTCAGTGCTTCATCGGCCTGGCTTGGTTCTGCTGCACCGGATGGGTGATTGTGAACAAGGATAACTGCGGCTGCATTGTGGAAAAGTCCGCGTCTGACGATTTCTCGAGCGTAGACTGCGGTACCGTTTATGGTGCCGTAGAATAACTCCTCGAATGCCAGTACCCGGTGGCGGTTATCGAGAAACAAACAACAAAAGACCTCCTGCTTATGATCACCGAGTCGGGCATGCAGATACATCTCCACGTCCTTAGCAGACGAAAGCGTAACACCACGCCGTAGTCGCTCCCCTAGTTGACGGCGGCCCATTTCGAGGGCCGCTTGAAGCTGCGCATACTTGGCACCACCTAGCCCTGGGGCAGAACAAAACTCTGTTTGGCTCGCGGCCAATAATGCCCGCAGACCCCCAAACCGTGTTAGCAGTTCCCGTGACAGGTCTACCGCGATCTTACCGGTTACCCCAGTTCGCAGGAATATCGCCAATAGTTCAGCGTCGGATAGGGATTCTGGTCCCCGTTGGAGCAGCTTTTCACGTGGCCGTTCCGCCACCGGCCAATCGATTATCGACATATGAGCACCCTTTCGGCGATTTGTGTAATGCCCCGAGCGCCAAGTAAACTCTACCATATGGATACGCTTACCAATAAACGTATCGTGCTCGGCATAACCGGCGGCATCGCCGCATATAAAAGCGCCGAGCTTGTGCGCCGGCTGCGGGATGCTGGCGCTGATGTGCGTGTCGTAATGACGCAGGCCGCCACCGAGTTCATTACACCTCTCACCATGCAAGCCGTTAGCGGCAATCCGGTTCACTCACATTTACTTGACGCCGATGCGGAATCAGGTATGAGTCACATCGAGCTTGCACGTTGGGCAGACACCGTACTAGTGGCACCGACGAGCGCCAATTTTATTGCCAAGATGGCCCACGGTCGCGCCGATGACTTGTTGAGTACTTTGTGCCTCGCAACCGAAGGCCCAGTGGCATTAGCACCGGCGATGAACCAACAGATGTGGCTAAATTTAGCGACACAAGAAAATGCGGCCGCCATAAAGAAACACGGGATTCGAATATTCGGACCGGCAGCGGGCGCACAGGCATGTGGCGAAACCGGGCCAGGCAGAATGCTAGAACCGGTCGAGATTCTGTCGCTGACGTCAGAGCTTTTCTCCACCGGCACGTTGGCCGGCCTCCATGTGCTCGTAACGGCAGGCCCTACGTGGGAGGCCATAGATCCGGTCCGGGGTATTACTAATCGCAGTTCAGGCCGTATGGGTTATGCCGTGGCCGAGGCGGCGGCCGAAGCTGGGGCTAAAGTCACCCTCGTGTCCGGACCCACTGCGCTTGGCGATCCTCAGCGCGTCACCACTATACGTGTGAGCAGTGCATTGGAGATGTTTGATAGCGTCCATGCACACATCGAGGGCATCGATATTTTTATTGGCGTAGCTGCCGTCAGTGATTACCGCCCCGCCAGCACCGCCTCTCAGAAGATTAAGAAACACGCGGATACGCTAAGCCTAGAACTCGTGAAAAACCCAGACATCCTGAAGAGTGTTGCCGCCTTATCGTCCGCACCGTTCACGGTTGGGTTCGCGGCTGAAACCGAAAATCTGGAAACCCACGCGCGCGAAAAACTAATCGAAAAACATATCGATCTTGTCGCCATGAATGACGTCAGCGCGACCGATATAGGGCTCGATACCGAGGACAACCGCCTGCTATTGATCGATCGACATGGTAAATCCGAGTTACCGCAGCAGCATAAATCACAACTAGCACGCGCCCTGATACAACATGTAGCAGAGAAGTACCATGCGAAACGTACAACTCAAGATTCTCGACGCGCGCGTCGGTAAGGAATTTCCCCTACCCCGATACTCTACCGACGGCGCCGCCGGCGTCGATCTCATAGCCTGCATTGATGAACACCTGCGCATCGAGCCTGGCGAAGCACATCTAGTTCCTACCGGGATTGCCATTCATATCGCTGATACCGAACTCGCGGCAGTGCTGTTGCCGCGCTCAGGTTTGGGGCACCGACACGGCATTGTGCTGGGTAATCTGGTCGGACTCATCGACTCCGATTATCAAGGTCAAGTGTTTGTGTCATGCTGGAACCGAGGACACGAGCACTTCGTCATTCAGCCTGGCGACCGCATTGCGCAAATGGTGTTCGTACCGATCGTGCAGGCGCGTTTCGAGATTGTTGATGACTTTACAGAATCATCGCGCGGGGCCGGTGGGTTTGGTCACACCGGTAGAAAGTAAACCATGATCCAACTGTAGCACGCTGACCTTCGGTAAAATTTGATAGTGGAACTCCCAACCGAAATATTCAAAGCCTACGATATTCGTGGGATTATCGGTACGTCGTTGACGCCCACGATCGTAACCCGGATCGGTCACGCGATTGGCAGTGAGGCACGTGCACGCAAGCAAGACACTGTCGCCGTCGGTCGTGACGGACGCCTGTCGGGCCCAACCCTTGTTAAGGCCCTGGCCCAAGGGCTCTCGCAATCCGGTTGTAATGTTATTGATATCGGTATGGTGCCAACACCGGTACTTTACTTCGCCACCTATCATCTCGGTACTCAGTGCGGTGTCAGCGTCACCGGCAGTCACAACCCACCTGAGTACAACGGCTTAAAAATGGTGTTGGCCGGCGAAACCCTAGCCGCCGACGCGATCCAAGATTTGCGCCGAAGATCGTTGGAAAATGATCTGTCCTCGGGTGCGGGCCGTATCACCGAAACGGATGTCAGTGAGGCCTACCTCGATCGCATTACCACCGACATCAAACTTGCTCGTCCGATGAAGATAGTCGTGGACTGTGGCAACGGTGTCGCCGGTAAGATCGCACCGGCGCTGTTACGACGACTCGGATGCGAAGTGCAGGAATTATACTGCGATGTCGACGGCAATTTTCCCAATCATCATCCGGATCCCGGCCAACCAGAAAACCTAGAAGACCTGATTACGGCCGTTAAGGAACAACCTGTCGACATGGGAATCGCATTCGATGGTGACGGCGACCGCCTAGGCGTGATCTCGCCGGATGGCAGTATCATCTGGCCAGATCGCCAATTGATACTGTTCGCGCGCGATGTGCTTTTACGCAATCCTGGTGGCGAAATCATCTATGACGTCAAGAGCTCGCGTACGCTTGATGCTGCGATCAAACAGGCCGGCGGTAAACCAACAATGTGGAAGACTGGCCACTCGTTCATAAAAGCCAAACTTAGAGAATCGGGGGCTCTGCTCGCCGGTGAAATGAGCGGCCATATTTTTTTTAAAGAGCGCTGGTATGGATTCGATGACGCCATTTATGCTGCGGCACGGTTGCTTGAACTCGTGGCCCAAGACACACGAACACCCACAGAAATTTTTGCCGCGTTGCCAGATACGGTAAACACCCCAGAATTGCACCTACAGATGGCCGAAGGTGAACATCACGCGCTAGTCAGCAAATTGGTAAAACAGGCCAAGTTCGACGGCGCCACTATCACCACTATCGACGGACTGCGTGCAGACTTCACAGATGGATTCGGGCTTGTGCGTGCCTCAAACACACAACCCGTACTTGTATTCCGTTTCGAAGGTGTCGATGCAGCCGCATTAAAACGGATCCAAGAAGCGTTCAGAACACTGCTTACCGGGTTGCGGCCCGATTTGACCTTACCGTTTTAGCCGAGACGTTGTACCTAGTGCCCGGCGCTTGAAATCCAACCCCATCGCCATCACCTTTAAGCTACACACCGATAGCTATCTCAATCATGCATCGAAGTAGCTTTGGTGCATGTTAAATTCATCGATTGAAATGAATCCAGACCGGGTAACCGCACACAAGCTCAACAATTTATTGCAGTCCATCACGCTGCTTGCCGGCATGGCCGCACTATTAGGCCTGCTCGGATGGCTGCTTGCCGACATTAAAGGAGTCATCTGGGCCGCCATAATCGGTGTTGTGTGTCTTCTGGTCAGCCCACGGGCATCACCACGACTGGTGTTCAAGTTGTCGGGCGCGCGCCCGCTGAGCGTGGCTGAAGCGCCTGCCCTGTACGCGCTCGTTAAGAGCTTAGCGCTGCGGGCAAGATTACCCACGCTTCCCCAACTCTATTACATACCCATCGAAGCCATGAATGCCTTCACAGTGGGGAACCGTCAGCAAGCAATGATTGCGGTTACCGATGGCCTCTTGCGGGGACTCACCCGTCGTGAATTGGCCGGCGTGTTGGCGCATGAAGTCAGTCACGTCGATAACAATGACATGTGGGTAATGACGTTGGCAGATACGGTTAATCGCCTTACGAGTCTATTCTCGTTGTTTGGCCAACTTCTTTTCTTTATCAATCTGCCACTGGTTTTATTTGGCAAGAGCGGATTTTCTTGGTTGGCAATTTTATTATTGGTTTTTGCACCTACACTAAGTGTGCTTCTGCAACTGGCATTGTCCCGCACACGGGAGTTTGACGCAGACCTGGGCGCTGCCCAGATTACCCACGACCCCTTAGGGCTCGCCTCAGCGCTAAAGAAACTGCACAACTATCACAGCGGCTCACTCGGGCGCGTTCTTATGCCGGGCCGGCCAATACCGGACGCTTCGATGCTGCGCACACATCCGAAATTGGAAGAACGCATACGCAGGCTCGTCTCGCTCGCAGAGCGTGAGCCCCGTACAATAGAATCGTTTTCGCCCATCGACGAAGATCTGGTCGTATTTCCGCCTCGACTGTCATTCGGCCCACAACTGCCACAATGGTTTATGGGCTGGCACGGACACTGACATATACGCCTCGGCCATTGCTAATTGACCGCGAGCGCGTGTCTTCTATGATTTAGCTAGAGATAACCGGCGGTGGGACTTGCCGATGCGCGACCTTCATGACCTTGAACTACTAATCAAATGACGCATACCAATAATCGTTATTGAGTCGCAAGAAGAAGCGCGAGTGGTCGACATGTGTGCGCGTATGGTTAGCCGGCTCGCCAAGCCATTATACAAGTGGACAGTCACCGAAGGTCTGCTAAGGCTGGAAGCGGGCTACCAAGCACAAAAGCACAACGCCAAACCTTCCGAGCTGCTTGCCCAAATAAAGGCGACGAGCAAAGCGGGCATCTACTTGTTGTTCGACTTTCACCCCTATCTCGAGGACCCCATCCACACCCGCTACCTAAAGGAGATCGCGCAGAGCTATAACGAATTGGGCCATACCTTGATGTTGATCAGCCACCGACTGCAGATACCAACGGAACTCAAAAGGTTTTGTGCTCGATTCGAGCTAACCCTACCGGATGGCAAGGCGCTCCAGCAGCTCGTCATCAGGGAGGCAAATAGCTGGTCACGCGAGAACCCGGGCCGCAAGGTGAAGACCGACCCGCAAACCCTGGGACTATTGGTTAACAATCTGTCGGGGCTCACCGAGGGTGATGCCAAACGGCTCATCCGTGGCGCCATTTACGATGACGGCGCTATCACCAATGACGACCTACCAAAGGTTATGAAGGCTAAGCACGACTTGCTAAGTCAAGACGGCATCCTCTCATTCGAATACGACACGGCGAAATTCTCCGACGTCGGTGGCCTGGCTAACCTCAAAGATTGGTTAAAGAAACGAGAAATCGCCTTTGATGGTGACCAATCAAGTGGCTTAGATAGACCGAAGGGTATTGCTTTGGTCGGTGTCCAGGGCTGCGGCAAAAGTCTAGCTGCCAAGGCGGTCGCGGGACTGTGGGGTATACCCCTGTTGCGACTCGATTTGGGTGCACTCTATAACAAATACATTGGCGACACCGAACGTAGCCTACGCGAAGCACTGAAGGCGGCGGAAGTCATGGCACCGTGTGTACTGTGGATCGACGAAATTGAGAAAGGCCTGGCAACCACGGACGTTGATAACGGCACTTCGCGCCGCGTACTCGGGTCATTCCTCACCTGGATGGCCGAAAACAAAGCGCCGGTATTTATTGTCGCCACGAGCAATGATATCGAAGCCTTGCCCCCTGAAGTTGTGCGCAAAGGTCGCCTTGATGAGATTTTCTTTGTGGACCTTCCTTCAAGGAAGACGCGTCAACGAATCTTCACAATACACTTAAAGAAACGTGGCCTCGATCCAGCGACTTTTGACATCAAAAAACTAGCGAAGGCTTGTGAAAACTTCTCCGGGGCTGAAATTGAGCAAGCAGTCGTCTCTACGCTTTACTCAGCACGAACGAACGACGCCTCGCCCAATACCGAGCTTGTATTAGCTGAGCTCACACAAACGCGGCCACTCGCAATAGTAATGGCGGAGAAGATCAATGCACTACGCGCTTGGGCCGCCGATAGAACTGTGCCCGCTGACTAATCTGCTTAGTATCTGAGTTGGGAATTGAAGGGTCGAACAACTAAGTCTTGGGCAACGTGACACCCACCTGGCGCATATATTTACCGCTACGGTCTTTGTAGGAAACCTCGCACGCCTCGTCAGCCTCGAAGAAAATCACTTGCGCTACCCCTTCATTGGCGTAAATTTTGGCCGGCAATGGCGTAGTATTGGAAAACTCCAGCGTCGCATAACCCTCCCACTCGGGCTCAAACGGCGTCACGTTGACAATGATTCCGCAGCGGGCATAAGTACTCTTGCCCACACAAAGCGTGAGAACGTTACGTGGGATACGCAGATATTCGACCGTACGCGCTAAGGCAAAAGAATTAGGCGGGATAATGCACACTTCACTGCTAACGTCGACAAAACTACTGTCATCAAAATTCTTAGGGTCAACGATCGCGGTATTGATGTTGGTGAATATCTTAAACTGGTCAGAGCAACGAATATCGTAACCGTAACTGGATGTCCCAAACGACACAACGCGGCGGTCGCCGGACTGCTTGATCTGATGGGGCTCAAATGGCTCAATCATGCCGTGTTCTTCGGCCATGCGCCGAATCCACTTGTCCGACTTAATGGTCATCGTTACCTGTAATTCGAGTGGCAAGTAGTAGGTCTCAAGTGGCAAGCGAAAATTGTCTTTTTCTTTCCTTGCTACTTGTTACTTCAGCCTTGCTATTGGAGTTCTCATTTAGGTGTTCTGTATAACGATGTTCGGAAAGGCGGCCGATAAATCCTTTTTTCGCAGCGATTGCTTGGCTGCTAGACGCCGCGCTATTTCGCGGAAGGTCTGAGCAATGCGACCATCTGGATCAGCCACGACCGTGGGTCGGCCGTTGTCTGTACCTTCCCGTATACTGATATCCAAGGGTATTGTACCCAGTAGTTCAACATCGTGCTGCTCGGCCATGCGCATCGCGCCACCTTGACCAAAGATATGCTCTTCATACCCGCATTGACTGCATATGTGCGTGCTCATATTTTCAATGATGCCAAGTACGGGCACCTCGACCTTTTCAAACATCTTTAGCCCTTTGCGCGCATCCAACAAAGCAATCTCCTGCGGCGTGGTCACGATCACAGCACCACTCACGGGGATCTTCTGTGCCAGGGTAAGCTGAATATCGCCAGTACCCGGTGGCAAATCAATGATCAGGTAGTCGACATTGTCCCAACGTGTATCCTTCATCAGTTGTTCCAATGCTTGCGTAACCATAGGCCCGCGCCAGATCATGGGGGTCTCTTCTTCGACCAGAAAGCCGATAGACATCGTCTGTAGGTGGTAACTGTGGATAGGCTCTAGCGAACGACCATCCTTGGACTCTGGCTTGGCCTTGACCCCCAACATGCGAGGTTGACTGGGCCCGTAAATGTCCGCGTCCAGAATCGCCGCATTCGCGCCTTCAGCAGAAAGGGCTAACGCCAAATTCACCGCCACCGTCGACTTGCCGACACCGCCCTTGCCAGATGCCACTGCGATCATATTCTTAACGCCTTCGATCGGCTTCACCCCTTTCTGGACGACATGGGTAGCAATGTTTGACGACACATTGATGGTCACCGAATTGACGCCGGCGATGGCCTCTACCTTGGCCTTTAACTTGCCGGCTAACTCATCGTGCCAACCCTTGGCTGGGTAACCGAGAACCACGTCGGCGGTGACATTGCCCTCATCGACGTCGATCTTTTTCACTGCCTTGGCAGTCACCACGTCTTGCTTCAGATAGGGGTCGACCACCTCTTTCAGGGCGGTTTCAACTTGTTGCTGGGAAACAGTCGCCATCAAACTCTCCACGCCCTAAAGTACGAATAGGCGGCGAAATGCTACACCGAACCCCCAAAAATGTCATGCGCCATCGCAACTTGAGGTTTAGTTGCCGCAAGCTGGACCACACGGTTAGCCCCGAACAGGTGGCCGCATCAGGGTAAAACTGGTACTTTCATGGCCATCGGCCGTTCCTCGATGTAGGGCGGCCTTTTCGATTGTATAGTAATTGCAATGAGCGCAAAAAAACGCGACATACTCGTCACCAGCGGTCTGCTTTATGCAAACGGACCACTGCATCTGGGACACATGGTCGAATCTATTCAGACCGACATTTGGGTACGCTTCCAAAAAATGCGTGGCCACAACTGCATGTATGTGTGTGCGGAGGATGCCCACGGAACACCGATCATGGTGCGTGCGCAAGACGAGAGCATCACCCCGGATGAGCTAATAGCGCGTTTCGACATCGAGCACCGGGCTGATTTTGCAGACTTCACGATCGATTTCGATAACTACTACACAACACATTCTCCCGAAAATCGCGAGCTGACAGAATTGATCTACCAACGCCTGCAGGCAGGCGGCCATATTACATCGCGTGTCATCGAGCAGGCGTTTGACCCTATTAAAGAAATGTTTCTACCCGATCGTTTTATCAAAGGCGAATGCCCGCGCTGCGGCGCGCCGGACCAATACGGCGATGCGTGCGAGGTGTGTGGCGCTACCTACGCGCCCACTGACTTGAAGAATCCAGTTTCGATGCTGTCCGGCGCGAAACCGATTTATAAGGAATCAGAGCATTACTTCTTTAAGCTCCAAAATTTCGAACCCATGCTGCGCGCGTGGACACAAGACGGGCATGTACAACCAGAGGTAATTAACAAACTTGATGAATGGTTCAGCCAAGGATTGCGCGAATGGGATATTTCCCGCGATACACCGTACTTTGGGTTCGAGATTCCCGATGCACCCGGCAAGTATTTCTACGTTTGGATGGACGCCCCGATCGGCTATATGGCGAGCTTCAAGAATTTATGTAACCGTACAGGTCTCGATTTCGGCGCCTATTGGGATAAAGACAGTAGTACCGAGGTCTACCACTTCATCGGTAAAGATATTCTTTACTTTCATACGTTGTTCTGGCCAGCCATGCTCGCCGGCGCCAATTTTCGCACCCCAAGCGCAGTGTTTGCCCATGGCTTTCTCACGGTAAACGGCCAGAAAATGTCCAAATCACGCGGCACGTTCATTACCGCCCGCACCTACCTGTCACATTTGAACCCAGAGTACTTGCGCTACTATTACGCAGCCAAGTTGAACAGTCGGGTAGAGGATCTAGATCTCAATCTTGATGACTTCATGGCACGCGTTAACGCCGATCTGGTTGGCAAGCTGATCAACATCGCCAGCCGTTGTGCTGGATTCATTAATAAGCGCTTCGACGGGAGGCTTTCAGATACGCTACCCCAACCTGCGCTCTACGAACAATTCGCCGCTGCCTCCGACCGAATTGCCGAGAATTATGAAGCCCGCGAATTCAGTCGCGCCGTGCGAGAAATTATGATACTCGCCGATCAGGCCAATCAATACATCAACGACCAAGCCCCCTGGGTAATTGCCAAACAAAGCGGCCACGAGACCGAGTTACAGGGCATATGCACGCAAGGACTAAACTTGTTTCGGGTCCTGATCGGCTACCTGAAGCCAGTACTGCCACTGACGGCGGAAAAGGCTGAAGCGTTTCTTAATATCGAGCCGCTTGATTGGGAAACGCTCAAGACCCCAATAACAGGGCACACCATCAATGCTTTCACCCATCTGTTAACTCGCGTTGAGCAAAAATCAATCGACGCCATGCTGACGGCGACCAGACTGGAGCAAGACACTATGAACGAAGACAAGCCAGCCACGGGCCCATTGGTCGATGAACCGATTGCCGAAGAGATCAGTATCGACGATTTCAAAAAAATCGACCTTCGCCTCGCCCGTATCGTCAAAGCGCGACAAGTGGATGGCTCAGATAAATTGCTGGCGCTGACCCTAGATCTGGGGGGTGAAACCCGCAATGTATTCGCCGGCATTAAGGAAGCTTATAAGCCAGAGGATCTCGAGGGTCGCATGACGGTGATGGTGGCCAACCTCGCGCCGCGCAAGATGCGTTTTGGGGTTTCCGAGGGCATGGTGCTAGCGGCGGGGCCGGGCGGAAAAGAATTATGGATCTTGTCGCCAGACGAAGGTGCGCCATCCGGTTCGCGCGTGACGTGAAAGACCCATGACGAATGTACCCATCGATAAACCCACGTTAGTCGACCAGGTCGACGCCTGGCTGCCGCAAACCCAGTGTACCCAGTGCGGCTATCCGCGCTGTCGGCTGTACGCGGAAGCCATCGTGCACGGGGAGAGCGACATTAATCAATGCCCGCCAGGCGGCGATGTAACAATCACGGCCTTGGCGGCCTCGCTCGATGTTCCAGCCAAACCACTCAACCGCGACTATGGCGAATACAAGCCGCGCATGCTCGCCATGATAGACGAAGCCCGCTGCATCGGTTGTGCGCTTTGCCTGCCGGCGTGCCCAGTAGATGCGATCTTAGGTACCGCGAAAAAGATGCATACCGTTATTGCTAACGAATGCACGGGTTGTGAACTATGCGTAGCACCATGCCCGGTGGATTGCATCGCACTGGTCGCGGTCGAAAACACCGCCGATTACCACCACCAGCCGTGGCCAGACTATTCGCGTGAACAAGTTGACCGCGCAAGATCACGTACACACGCACACTTACGCCGATTGGAACAACAGAATGCGTATTCTAGTGGACGCCATCAAGCGCGGCGCAACCAACCCAGTTTGGCACCAACGAAAGCGCAAATCCGCGACGAAATACAGGCGGCGGTTCAGCGAGTGCGTACGCGCAAACTGCGAAGGACATCAAGGACCGGTCGTGAATGACATCGCACCATGAACGCTACCCAACGTCGAGAAATCTTCAAACGACTCAAGCGTGCTAACCCTGCTCCAACCACCGAGCTTGAATACGGTTCGCCTTTTCAACTATTGGTCGCAGTTGTCCTCTCCGCCCAAGCTACTGACACCAGCGTCAACAAAGCAACCGCCGAACTATTTAAGGTCGCGCGCACGCCCGAAAGTATCCTTAAGCTCGGTGTTCGCAACCTCAAGCGCTATATCAAGACCATTGGCCTCTACAACACCAAGGCCAGCAACATCATGAAGACCTGTCGAATCTTATTGGAGAACCACGGCGGCGAGGTCCCACCCACACGCCAAGAGCTGGAGGCGCTACCTGGCGTGGGCCGGAAAACGGCTAACGTTGTCCTCAATACTGCCTTTGGCGAACCAACGATCGCGGTTGATACGCACATCTTTCGGGTGGCAAATCGGACTGGACTTGCACCCGGCCAAACACCCCGGGCAGTCGAAGATCGGCTGTTAGAGGTGGTGCCTAGACACTACCAGATGGGAGCGCATCACTGGTTGATTTTACATGGCCGCTATACGTGTATCGCACGCCAACCCCACTGCGGCCAGTGTGTGATCTATGATTTATGTGAATATGAGGATAAATTAAGTCCATGAATCAGCACTTTGTCGCGACCGGGCTCAGTCGAGGCACACGGACGTATCCAGAGCACGCCGCCGAGGCAGTAAAAAAGGCGCTCGCGCGGGCAGGTCTTAGTCATGCCAATGGCGTACTCCTGTTTCTGACGCCGGATTATGCGCCTAACCCTGAGCCAGCCCTACGCGCCGCGGCACGTGCCGCTGGCTGCACGCAAGTCGTCGGCTGCACCGGCGCCGGCGTATTCACCGATGAAGAATGGGTGTTAGACAGCCCCGGGGCAGCCGCCATGGTCTTCGGCGACCCCATCCGGCTGACGCGGCCCACGGCCAACGCACCCCCTCAGGCCATTCTTAGTCTGTGTACACCCCCTGGGCTAACCGCCGACTGGCTGGACATCACCACCCCACGCATAGGGGCGGTTTCGGCTGACCTCGAAGGTGAAGGGCCGTTTAAGGTTTGGAGCGGTAGTCGCGTTGCTGATAGTGGTTATGTTGAGGTCGTCATCGATGGGGCCAAAACCGCCATCAACGCATCACAAGGAGTAAGGGCGCTAACATCTCCAATCGAGGTTGCCGAAGTCCACGGTTATGACGTACTTCGCCTGGGCAATCATCCAGCGCTCAATGTTCTCGTTGAGGCGCTACCGGTTGGCATACGTGAAATGAAACGCATACCGTTACACCTCATCATGGGTGGCGTCACATTCGGCGACCCCAGCACCGCGATTCGCGATGGCCGCTACCGCCTGAATCACATTGTGTCCGCAAACCTCAATGACCAGTCGATCACACTGTCACGTCCGCTGAATCGAGGCGAGCGTTTGTTCTGGGCGATGCGTGATGCACTTGCGGCTGAACGTGACATGCGCTCGGTGATAGAAAACACGCGCCGCGCACTCGCCGACCAACCGGACCTTGCCCTGCTGTTCCCTTGCGTGGGTCGAGGACCTAATTTCTTCGGCAACCGAGATCGAGACCTGGAACTCGTGAAGGAATACTTTCCCAAGCTACCCGTCATCGGTATCTACGGTAACGGCGAGATCGGGCCCTTGGACGACACGAACCACTTGTATCAGTACTCGGTCGTGCTCGGCCTCGTCCGCGCTTGTAATCCTTAGAGGACAATATGTCATTCGGGGGCGGGCGCGGTGAAATGCGCGAAGTGTTCTTTCGCGCTTGGCGCGCCTTTCGTCAAGAACACCCACTAGCTGGCATTGAGAAGATCGCGGTGGAAGTAGCATTGCGCCACCCCGAATATCTTTCGGTGCTAGAGAATCCACAGTCTTTTCAAGATCGGGACTATTTGCCAGACTTCGGCGAAACTAACCCCTTTTTACATATGGGTTTACACATCGCCATTGAGGAACAGATTACTAGCAACCGCCCGCCGGGGGTCATAGATATCTATCAAGCACTACGCGAGCGTTTCGATGATTCCCATATGGTTGAGCACCAGATGATGGACTGTTTGGCAGAAGCCTTGTGGCAGGCCCAGCGCGATGGATGTGAGCCATCAGAGGAAGACTATCTAGCGTGCTTGCGACGGCAGGCCGACTCTGCATAGATCACCGGCCCACAAGCGGGAACTTTGACAGGTATCTCTAGTCACAAAGGAGATACCATCTCACGATAGCCCGTTCCTTTTACAACAAACTTGTGGGAGTATCGTGCAAGCGCAAAGCCACTGCATTTAGATACTGTTACATTGAGCCCCGCCACCACCGTCCCGCTGGACTCGTAGATACGCAAGACATGGTAATACCAATAACAATTACCAAGCGCTCGGAAGAGAGTCAAAGTTTTACACGTCACCTACACGCCCACGGCCTCGGGCCCCTGCGCCGTGCGAACTTGAGCGAATTGCAGATCAACGTTGGCCGCCTATGCAATCAAGCATGCACCCACTGCCACGTGGATGCTGGCCCCAACCGCAAAGAGATTATGACTTGGGAAACGATGGAACGGATCCTGCGATGGGCAGAATCTGTTGCTATTGCCCGGGTCGATATCACGGGCGGCGCGCCGGAGATGAACCCACACTTTCGGCGTTTTGTCGCTGCTTTTATCGCAATGGAAGCTGAAGTTATCTCGCGCTGCAATCTCACGGTGCTGTTTGAGCCGGGCCAGGAAGACTTGGCCAGTTGGTATGCTGAGCGCCAGATAACATTAGCGTGTTCATTGCCTTGTTACAGTAAGAAAAACGTCGATGCACAGCGAGGCCGGGGAGTATTCGACAAAAGCATCGCGGCATTGCAACAATTAAACAAGCATGGCTACGGGATCAACGAGGAGCTCACCCTTGATCTTGTCTACAATCCCGGGGGCGCGAGCTTACCGCCACCCCAGCCCAAGCTCGAAGCAGAGTATAAACAACATCTGTTCGATGACTTCGGAATCCAATTCAATCGCTTGTTGACGATCACCAATCTGCCAATCAATCGTTTCGCCCATTACCTAGACCGGACGGGGCAACGCCAGACGTACCAGAAGCTCCTTACCGACAACTTCAATGCTGACACTGTGCCGGGTCTCATGTGTCGACACCTGCTAAGCGTCGATTGGCATGCGCGTGTCTATGATTGTGATTTCAACCAGATGCTTGATCTGCCGCTCGGTACTCGATCACATCGTTATTTGTGGGACATCAAAGCCAACGATCTCACAGATAGTGCAATCAGCGTAGGCCCGCATTGCTTTGGATGCACGGCCGGTAGCGGTAGCAGTTGTGGTGGATCCTTGGTCTGAGAAACGAACTTGCGATTCAGTAGAGGCTATCGGCGTAACTTGTGGTGTTGCCAGCGAGGAGGTTGTAGAGAAACTTTCGCAACGGCTCGTATTGATGTGCGATGATCCAAAGATCGTCACCGGTATCGATATCTGTTAGTTTTGGTAACACCTCGAAGGCAATGCCGAGTTGTTGCCCTCGCAGCAAAGTGGTCTCGACGACCCGGCTCCCGCCCCACTCAATGTGCTCAAATAAGGCGCCTGGTGCCTGCTGTAATCCAATAAAATAATAACCGCCGTCTTCGGTCGGTCCGATGACATTGTCCCCACGCGCAAGCTTCTCGTGAGCGAGCTCAAGGATGGCTCCTCGGCAATGAGGTACGTCGCACCCCAAGACACCGGCAGCGCCACGGCGCTCAATGCCCTGACGCAGAGCCGTGAGCATCTTGAGGCCCAGATTTCCGTCCGCCTGCGCTGTCAAATGAAGACGAAATTTCTCGGCCAAGCGACGAAAAAGCGGATGATCCGCGCCCGGCGCACCATAAAGATACACATCGCTGGGCCAGTTAGCCGCCGCTAGTTTTGCCGTATCACAAATAAGAAACTCGGCGATTTGCGCCGCTTGTTCGGGGCTGTAGGCCGGCTGCAAGCGAGTTTTGACCTCGCCTGGAATCGGCTGTTTGGCAAAAAGAATTAGGTCAGGAGATTTCATCGTCTATCGCGCGTCTGGGTAAAGACGCGCCACAGTCTTGGGGGCAACCCCCAGCCAATAAAGCAAACGCAGGAACCACATAAGCATCACGGTTCGGATAATCCCATGCTGTCGCCAGCGGCGCGTAGATGTCCTCACCTGTTTGCAAATCAGAGCGGGAGGACCTACCCATTTTAAACGTTTGCAGAATTCCACGTCCTCCATCAGCGGTATGGACGCATAACCGTCAAGCATTCTGAAGACATCGCGCCGCACAAAGATCGCTTGATCACCAGTGGCGATACCAGTCAGCGCCGAGCGCATATTCATACACCGTTCGATGACGCGAAAGATTACAGCATCATCATCGAGGCGCATATTGAACCGCCCCCAAGATGCGCCTCGTTTAATCGCGTCACGGACACTGTCCATGGCTGAATCTGGCAGGCGAGCATCGACGTGCAAGAACAGCAGGACATCGGATTGCGCCTGCAGTGCACCTGTATTCATCTGCAGCGCCCGGGAACGAGGCGCTACCGCAAAACGAAAGATAGATTTGGCTTCACTGCTTTGTCCGATAAACCCACGAACGACGTCGCCGGTAGTGTCATCGCTACCTCCGTCGACAATAATGACCTCATTGAGCATGTCGTATCGATATAGGGCTTGTAGGCCGGCTTCGACCTGGGTGGCCTCGTTGAGTACAGGCATAATGATGGCCACAGTGGGTTCTCGATCTCGCCCGTCGCCCACGTCAACCTCCACCAAGCTGAAAATCCTGTGAACCTAGTTACGCCACGCTGCTATCTCAATGCCGTTGCTTTCGTGCCGCCAAGCGCATACGTAAAGCGTTTAGCTTGATAAAACCATCCGCGTCACGCTGATCATAGGCCCCAGCATCTTCCTCAAAGGTAACAACGTCGGCATCGAATAAGCTATCTTTTTCTGAGCGTCTGCCAACAACCATTGTGTTTCCCTTGTAGAGTTTTAGACGTACATGCCCATTGACGTACTCTTGGGACGCATCAATCGCTAACTGCAATATTTTGCGTTCGGGACTCCACCAGTAGCCATTGTAAATAAGGCTGGCGTAACGCGGCATTAATTCATCCTTTAGGTGCATCACTTCCCGATCAAGCGTGATCGATTCAATCGCTCGATGAGCCTTAAGCAGGATGGTACCACCGGGCGTCTCGTAACAACCTCGTGACTTCATACCGACATAGCGATTCTCGACGATATCAATACGCCCGATCCCATTGCGTCCCGCCAAATCATTGAGTGCGGTTAGTAATGACGCCGACGTCATTGATGCTCCATTGAGCGCTACCGCATTACCGCGTTCGAATGTTAACTCAATATATGTTGTGTCGTCGGGTGCAGTTTCTGGTGACACGGTTCGGGACCACATGCCATCGTCGGGTTCAATCCACGGGTCCTCAAGCACACCACCTTCATACGAGACGTGTAACAGGGTGGCATCCATGGAGTAAGGTGATTCGGTGCCCCGCTTTTTTTCGACCGGGATGCCGTGCTCTTGCGCATAGGCAAGCAGCTTCTCGCGCGATGTGAGATCCCATTCTCGCCAAGGTGCGATCACGTGTATATCGGGTTTCAGCGCATAAGCCCCAAGCTCAAAGCGCACTTGATCGTTACCCTTGCCGGTTGCGCCGTGGGCGATTGCATCAGCGCCCGTTTCGGTCACAATTTCTATCAGACGCTTGGCGATCAACGGCCTGGCGATTGCCGTCCCCAGCAAGTACTCACCCTCATAGAGGGTATTGGCGCGGAACATGGGAAACACAAAATCACGTACAAATTCTTCCTTTAGGTCCTCGATGTAGACTTCTTTTGCCCCGAAACGATGGGCCTTTTCTCGCGCGACCTCGATCTCCTCACCTTGCCCGATATCAGCGGTGAATGTGACCACCTCGCAACCGTAGGCGTCCTGCAGCCATTTCAGTATGACTGACGTGTCGAGACCACCAGAATACGCAAGAACGACTTTTTTGATCGCAGCCATGTTGACCAAGTTTCATATGTAGATGATAGGAACGTGGAAACGATTATAAATGGGTATTCGAATCTTGTAACTTGCAAACCTACCAGTACCGCGAGGGTGGCACCAGGTTCACTTGAAATCGAGCCAGAAGTGCCTTAGGCTAGATCCTTACCAGTTCCACTCAACGATCCGTTCCGAGAGGAAAACAACCATGAAAAACCCGCTGGACTCCATTTGGGGTACGATCATCTCCGGTTTGGTCCTAACCGTTATCTTGTACGTCTTTGCAAGTGGGTTTCTAACAACGTAAGCAGAATTTAGTCAGGGGGAGATTGCGATGGAACTAGTGCTCGACCGATGGCTGCACATTCTGGCAGGCATCACGTGGATCGGTTTGCTGTATTACTTTAACTTTGTACAAGTGCCGGGCCTGGGCCAAGCAAAAGCCGACGGCACGGCAGCTGGCATCACCAAACACATCGCCCCACGCGCATTGCTGTGGTTCCGCTGGGCAGCGGCTGCCACTTGGATTACTGGGGCCTATTACTTGATCCGCTTTCCGGGCCATAGTTTTATGGACGCCTTTACCTTGCAAGGCGGATCGGCCTACATCGGCATTGGCGCGTGGCTTGGCACCATCATGCTGTTTAATGTATGGGTGTTGATTTGGCCTAATCAGAAGAAGGTTTTGGGTATCGTTGAAGCGAGTGATGAAGAAAAGGCTAAAGCAGGGCGCGTTGCGTTACTGGCTTCGCGTACCAATACCATGCTTTCGATCCCGATGTTGTTCTTCATGATTACCGGGACCCAAGCACATGGGGCGGGTATCTTCGGATAACGGCGACCGACCCTAAAGTTGTCAGCCCGGTCTATGGCCGGGCTTGCTGTTTGGACATCTGTGTGACTAGGACTTAGAATTTCTGTTGATCTTTGCGATCAACGATAGCGCCCTGCGTGCAGGGCGCTTTCGATTTGTTATGACACACGAACCGCTCATGCAAACCTACGCCCGGTCCCCGGTGTCTTTTGTGCGTGGCCAGGGCGCGCGACTATGGGACAGTGACGATAGAGAGTACCTCGATTCGATTTCTGGCATCGCCGTGTGTGCGCTCGGGCACTGTCATCCGGCCGTAACTAGAGCCCTGTGCGAACAAGCCAGCAAGCTTGTCCATACTTCCAACCTGTTCGGAATCACGCTACAACAACAACTCGCCGAGCGTTTGTGTCAGCTTGCCCGTATGGAGAGCGCATTTTTCTGTAACTCCGGGGCTGAAGCCGTCGAAGCGGCTATAAAGCTTGCCCGTCTTTATGGTCACCGCCGCAAGATTCGCAATCCTTCAATTATCGTCGTAGAAGACAGTTTTCATGGCCGCACAATGGCGACGCTATCGGCGACTGGCAATCGCAAGGTTCACGCTGGATTCGAACCCCTGGTACAAGGCTTTCGTCGCGTCCCCTATGACGATCTCCAGGCGGTACGGCAGGTTGCACAGCATGCCAACGATATCGTGGCGGTGCTGGTTGAACCTATCCTCGGCGAGGGGGGAATCGTAATTCCCCAGCCCGATTATCTAAACGGCCTACGTGCTCTGTGCGATGAACACCATTGGTTGCTTTTGCTCGACGAGGTACAAACGGGGTTATGTCGAACCGGCAAATGGTTTGCACATCAACACAGCGGCATTCATCCCGATGTGATGAGTCTCGCCAAACCGCTTGGCAATGGCCTACCCATTGGTGCTTGCCTCGCACGTGGTGACGCGGCAGAAGTCTTCCAACCGGGCAATCATGGCTCTACGTTCGGTGGTAATCCACTGGCCTGTCGGGTTGCCTTGGCGGTCCTCGAGGTGATGGAGAGCGAAGGGCTTGCCGATCGTGCTGCAAATCTGGGCCAGCGAATGTTAAGTTCCTTACGCGAAGCTTTGAACAACGTAGCCGGCGTCAAACAGGTGCGCGGCCAAGGTCTCATGTTAGCAGTCGAACTTGATAGGCCCTGCGGTAAACTCGTGACTGCTGCGCTTGAACGCAGCTTGCTGATCAACGTGACCGTAGAGAATGTGGTTCGCCTGTTACCACCCCTGATTATTACAGAAGAACAGGCTGATCAGATCTCCCGTACTGTTTCCGAACTCGTTAAGGAGTTCTTGGGATCGGCATGACACCGCGACATTTTCTTAGCCTAAGGGACTTAAGCGGCGACGAGATCAGGCGCTTAGTGAAGCGCGCATGTGAGCTTAAAGAGTACGTAAAACGTGGTGAACGTTACGAACCATTGCGCGGCAAAACTCTCGCTCTTATCTTCGAAAAGTCGTCAACGCGCACGCGAGTCTCATTTGAAACCGGCATGAACCAACTAGGTGGCGGCAGTTTGTTCTTATCGCCACGGGACTCGCACCTCGGCCGCGGAGAACCGATAGAAGATACGGCACGCGTATTGTCGCGCATGGTCGACGCAATCGTCATTCGTACCCATGCTCATACCGAACTCGAGACCTTCGCCGCCCATTCAAATGTGCCAGTAATCAATGCGCTCACCGATAAGTGCCACCCTTGCCAACTCTTGGCCGATGTTCAGACTTATATCGAAAGACGTGGCGATATCAAAGGCAGTACGGTCGCTTGGATCGGTGATGGCAACAACGTGTGCCATTCTTGGATGAATGCGGCCTCCTTGCTTGACTTTCAGCTACATATCGCCGCACCCGCAGGCTATGAGCCCGATAGTGCCGTTCTCGATGCATGCCGTGGTCATGTCACTCTCAGCCAAGACCCCAATCGTGCAGCACACCACGCGGACATCGTGGTGACTGACGCCTGGACAGGCATGGGTTACGAAGAAGAAAAGGCCAAACGCGAACGGGATTTTGCGGGCTTCACGATCGATGAAAACATCATGTCGTTAGCCAAACCGGATGCGATGTTTATGCATTGTCTGCCCGCCTATCGTGGTCAGGAGGTAGCGGCCGAAGTAATCGACGGGCCTCAGAGCGTCGTCTGGGATGAGGCCGAAAACCGTTTGCATTCGCAAAAGGCATTACTTGAGTTGCTTTTTGCAGTTCGCTCTTAGGTGCGCCGCCGCCTTGCAGCCCCTTAGCCCGGCTGCGGCAGATCGTGGAAATGAGATTTGCTATTATCGGCGCTGATCTCCCAACAGGAACATGTGTTGACCGAACTGCTCACCCTGGTTGATGTCGATTGTCGCTACGATGGCCATCCCGCCGTATGCGGCCTGACAATGCACGTGACGGAGGGCAATCTTGTATCGTTGTTGGGTCCAAGCGGCTGTGGCAAGACTACGGTGTTGCGTGCGATCGCCGGGTTTAATCCACTTGCGGCCGGCAAGATCTTAATCGGCGGGCGCGAGGTATCTCGGCCCGGGTTCACGTTGCCGCCGGAAAAGCGTCGTCTCGGTATGGTATTTCAAGACTATGCTCTGTTCCCCCACCTCGATGTCGCCGACAACGTAGGTTTTGGCCTACGTCGGACCGGAAACAGCGAAAAACGGACTGCGATCATGGATCTTTTGGAGCAGGTTGGACTCGAGGGTATGGAAAAACGCTACCCACATGAACTCTCCGGTGGGCAGCAACAGCGGGTTGCGCTTGCACGTGCGCTGGCACCGAAGCCCGATCTAATCCTCATGGACGAACCCTTTTCCAACTTGGATATTGAACTGCGCGAACGCCTCAGCGCAGAGGTACGTGACGTTTTGAAGCAACAAGGGACTACCGCGGTGTTAGTCACTCATGATCAAAACGAGGCATTCGCGCTAGCCGATAAGGCCGGCGTGATGCACGAGGGACGAATCTTGCAATGGGATACACCCTACAACCTCTATCACGAACCCGCATGTCGATTCGTCGCTGATTTCATCGGCCAAGGGGTGTTCCTCCCCGGCACGCTAATTGCCCCCGACACCGTACAAACAGAAATCGGTATCTGCAAGGGGAATCGCGCCTATCCCTGGGGCGCCGACGCGCCTATCGAGGTTTTGTTTCGCCCCGACGATATCGTACCCGACCCCGATAGCCCGCTTAGAGCGAAGGTAACCCAAAAAGCGTTCAAGGGTGCCGAGATTTTATACACCTTACTATTACCGACCGGGGGCCGAGTCTTGTCACTGTTTCCGAGCCATGCCAATGCCCCAATGGGTGCGAAGGTAGGTATTCGCGTGCAGGCGGATCACCTGGTGGTGTTTCCACGTACGGCAAGTTCCTAACCAACCGGTATAACCGCTCGTCCATCACCAGTTCATGCGGTGCGCGCAGGCCTGGTACACGGAACGTCGATTTTGGCCTAAACTACTCTTATCGTTGGGAGCTCCTAGTTTTGGACAAAAAGATACTACGGCTACTGATTATCGATGACTCAGCGGATGACGCTGACATACCGGTGAGTGTGTTGCGCAAGAATGGCTACATGCTTAAATCGCAACGCGTACAGGATTTGGCCGGCATACAGTCAGCGCTAAACAAGGCGAAATGGGATCTGGTCGTATCTGAGTATCGCCTACCACATTTGGGCGCAATGCTGGCGCTCGACACGGTTAAACATCTCAGCCCTGATCTCCCTTTCTTCGTTCTCACAAAAAAAATCAACGATGCCGATCTCATTGAAGTTATGCGTGCAGGCGCACGTGACGTAATTCTAAAGAGTGAACCTGCGAGAATCGTCCCTGCTATAGAGCGGGAGTTGGCAGTTGTTGAGGAATGGGGCAACTACAAGAAAACCGCCGCCCTGCTCCAAGAAATTGAGAACAAACATCAAGCCATGATCGATGGGTCGATGGAGGCGATTTGCTATAGCCATGATGGCATGCACGTCGATGCGAACAGGGCCTATCTAGATTTGTTTGGGTACGGCGGGCTGGAAGAACTGGAAGGGGTGCCGGTATTGGATCTTATCGACAAGAGCGACCATGCTAGATTCAAACGCCATTTGCGCAAGGCCGACAAGAACAACAAAAAACCAGCAGAACCCCAGGAGTTTCAAGCAAGAAAGAAAGATGGTTCTAAGGCGAAAATCTATGTCAGCGTATCGGTAATAAATATCGGCGGTGAAGATTGTACACAGATCGTCGTCGATGAGGCGAGCAAACATGGTCGTAGCGACACCGATTCTGGAGAAACCGGCCTGCGTGATCCGCTCACGGGCGTCTATAAACGAGATTACTTCCTGCAGGCACTCGCGAAAGCGATCGGTCAAGTCAAAGGCGGTGGAAAAGCGAGCGCACTACTGTATGTAGAGCTAGATGGACTCAAGGCCATTAACGAGCGATTTGGCAAAGCGGCCGGTGACAGACTGTTGCGCCAAGTCGCCGACTACTTTGGCGACACAATCGACAACGCCGTGATATCGCGCTTCGGCGGTGATGAGTTTGCGGTTTTGTTACACGACAACAATCAGAAAAACGCAGAGGCAGTGGCCGAGAAGCTGAGGCAGTGCGTCAAAGACGCCTCGCGGGCCGCGATAGGTCAGCCCAAAGCAGCAAAGTGCACGCTCGGTCTAATTATGATCGACAGAACGGCGGCAAGCGTGGAAAAGATTCTGTCGCTTGCGTACGGCGCGTGTGAGCAAGCCAAGAAACAGGTCCACAGCCCAGCTGCAACGTCTGCACCTCAGGAAGAGACGAGGACGCCACAAGTCGAATCGGGGTCTCGCGACCTTAAAATGTGGCGGCCACGCATTCAAAAGGCCCTAGACTACGGCGCTTTCCAGTTAGTGTATCAACCGGTTATCAATCTCATCGGTGATCCGTCGGAGTATTTCGAAGTCCTAATACGGTTGCCCGGTGATGACGATGAACTCATTTCTGCCGGAGAATTCCTGCCCGCAGCCGAGCAGTCCGGCCAAATCCACGAAATTGACCAATGGGTGATCAAGCACGCGCTGACGGGTCTCGCCGATCTACACAAACGCGGTCAGAAAGCTTCTTTTTTTATTAACCTATCGCAACATGCGCCGCAGAACAAAGGACTCGTTCCACTAATTCGTCAATCACTCAGAGAAAACGGCGTAGCCGGCGAACACTTGATACTTGAAACCGATGAATCCACGATCGGGAATGACCCACAGGCAGCCGAGGAATTTATGCGTGATGTAACAAGGCTTGGTTGTCGCATTTCACTCGACAATTTCGGCGCGCGCCTGGCCTCTTTAGGCCATTTACGAAATCTGCCTATCGAGTTTCTGAAAATCGATGCCGCATTAGTACGTGACATCGCAACCGACAATATAAAACAACTGGTTCTAAAGACGATCGTGCAAATCGCAAAGCTTCTGAACAAGAAGACAATCGGTAAGTGTGTCGAGGATGAAGACACCCTTTCACTGCTGTACAGTTACGAGTTTGATTACCTCCAGGGAAATTACTTTCAGTACGCCAATACCCAGCCGGAGTTCGCGTTCGCCGGCGAAACAACGCTGTCGTCTGATACAGACCCACCGGGCGGTTCATGGCCACCAACTTCATAGTGGAATTCTGCGAAGGCCGCCACCAGTACAGATTCTCGTGAACATAACGGGAACCAAGCACACCAGCAACTGTCCCCCCCTGGAACAGGGCTCTCGTTTCAACGTTTGTATTCTTCGAAGAAAGTGGTAATGAATACGACCAAAAAATTGTCTGGACTCGCTCTTGCCGCCGCCGCTGCCGGCTTTTTCGCCATGGCAACGCCGATAGCCGTCGCCGCAGAAAGTGAGGCCAAAGTAGAATGCTACGGCGTAAATAGCTGCAAGGGTAAAGGGTCATGCGCCAGCACAAACAACGCTTGTAAGGGACAGAATGCCTGTAAAGGACAGGGTTGGGTAGTCCTCAGCCAAGAGGGCTGCGAGGCCCTGGGCGGCAAGGTCGGTAAACCCTACGACGCGGCAGCGTATCCAAAGAAGTACTCCTAGCTTGCAACCATTATCCGCCGGCGTGGCTGCTCCCTTATATCAGAACCGGCCCTATCTCGGCTTCGGTCTTGGGCTTCGCACCACTCACTACGAAGCTGTGCTGTCGGACCGGCCGCCGATTGACTGGCTAGAGGTCCTGTCAGAGAACTATCTAGTCCCTGGCGGGAAGCCCCTGTACTACCTCGACCGTGCTCGCGAACACTACCCCATGGTGATGCATGGTGTGTCGTTGTCAATCGGCAGCACGGACCCGCTGGATTGGAACTACCTCAAGCAATTGAAGGCCCTGGTGAAACGCGTCGAGCCTGAATGGATCTCTGACCATTTATGTTGGACCGGTGTCGACGGTAAGAACATGCACGACCTATTGCCGTTGCCTTATACCGAGGAATCGATCGATCACGTTGTCGTACGCATTGGCCAGGTTCAGGATTATCTCGGCTGCCGGATTCTTATGGAAAATGTAGCGAGTTATGTGGCCTACAAGCAATCGATGATGAGCGAGTGGGATTTTCTTAGCACGGTGGCAGAACGCGCCGATTGTCTTATTTTATGTGATATCAACAATGTATATGTCAGTGCCTTCAACCATCACTTCGATCCGCGACACTATATCGATGCCATACCGATAGAACGTGTACAGCAGCTTCATATCGCCGGCCACAACAACTGTGGGGATTACATCGTCGATACGCACGATCGCCCAGTGATCGATCCAGTATGGAGCCTCTACGCCCATGCGGTGCGTCGATTTGGGCGCGTATCGACCATGATCGAACGCGATGAATCGATTCCCCGGCTTGAAGACCTACTTGCCGAGGTAGAGACATCGCGACGCATCGCTGAGGCAATCTATCACAACGAAGTTTAACGCCGATCGTACTAGAACGAGTGGTTGTCTTCGGGATCGAAGACAACGTCAGGTAGAATTAACCGTTTCAGGTCTATAGCAAGGACGTTATTGTGCGCCCAAGTCAGTATGCCCAATCGCCTACCAGCGAACGCCCCTGGGCGGCATTAGCGACGTTGCTCCCTCATCTCTGGGAGTTTCGTGGCCGGGTACTGATCGCGCTTGGATTTCTCATCCTCGCGAAGCTTGCAAGCATAGGCATCCCGCTAATCATCAAAGAAATTGTTGATGCGCTGGATAAACCGAATGCGTTGCTTACGCTGCCCATTTTCTTTCTCATCGCCTATGGTGCCCTGCGATTAGCTAATGCGCTCTTTGGGGAACTCCGCGACGCCGTATTTGCCAAGGTGACGCAGCGGTCGGTCCGGCGTGTCGCGCTTCAAGTATTTCAACACCTGCACAAACTGGCTTTGCGGTTTCACCTAGACCGACAAACGGGTGGTATATCACGAGATATCGAACGCGGGACTGCTGGTATACGCTTCTTATTGAACTTTACCGTATTCAACATCCTACCAACGTTGCTTGAGATTGGCCTTGTGGTCGGCATTCTACTCGCCAAACTCGACGTATGGTTCGCGATCATCACCTTCTTAACGCTTTCGATCTATATCTTATTCACGGTCTTCGTCACTGAATGGCGCATGAAATTCCGGCGCGCCATGAATGAAATGGATTCCAAAGCTAATACCGTCGCCATCGACAGTCTCTTGAACTACGAAACCGTAAAATACTTCAACAACGAGGACTACGAAGGGCGACGCTACGATGACAACCTCCGATCATGGGAATCCGCCGCCATTCGTACGCAAACGTCGCTCGCTGCCCTCAACACCGGTCAAGGTGCCATCATTGCCATTGGCGTGACGTTGCTCATGGTGTTGGCAAGTCAGGGAGTAGTCAGGGGCACCATGACTCTGGGCGATCTGGTGATGGTCAATGCCTTCTTGATTCAACTCTATATGCCAATGCGTTTCTTGGGCACCGTGTATCGCGAAATCCGACATGCGCTTGCGGACATGGAGAAGATGTTTGGACTGCTAGACAGAAGGCTCGAGGTTGAGGACAAACCCAACGCCAAAGATCTTGTGGTTCAGCAAGGTCATATCCGTTTTGAGCATGTGGCTTTCGGTTACGACCCAGACCGACAAATTCTGTTCGACGTCGATTTCGCGATCCCAGCCCAGCAGAAGATTGCCGTGGTCGGTCACAGCGGGGCCGGAAAGTCTACGTTGGCACGTCTATTGTTCCGATTTTACGATGTGGAGGCTGGCCGTATTCTCATCGATGGCCAAGATATAAGCGATGTTACACAAGCCAGCCTGCGCGCCAGTATCGGCATTGTCCCCCAAGACACTGTGTTGTTTAACGATACGATCTACTACAACATCGCCTACGGCCATCCGGATGCCACCCCTGAGCAGGTAATTCAGGCTGCTAAGCACGCGCATATTCATGAATTCATAGAATCCTTACCCAAGGAGTACGAGACTACCGTCGGCGAACGCGGCCTCAAACTATCTGGCGGCGAAAAACAGCGTGTCGCGATTGCGCGTACCATCCTCAAGAATCCACGTATTCTGGTGTTTGACGAGGCGACCTCAGCGCTGGACTCTAAAACCGAAAAGGCGATTCAAACGCAGCTGCGTGAAGTCGCCGCCAACCATACAACATTGATAATCGCCCACCGTCTATCCACAATCATGGATGCCGACCAAATCTTAGTGATGGACGATGGTCGCATTGTCGAACGCGGCACACACACTGAGCTTCTCAGGCGTGGCAACATCTACGCACACATGTGGGCGTTGCAACAGCGTCAAGAACAAGAGCGGCTGCGCAAAGCGGTCGGTAACGGTCTCGGACCAAACGGATAATGCGTCACAGACCGCGTTAGGGACCGCCCCGCTGTCTAAGTAACGACCATTCCCCACCTTCGCGATGTCGTCGCCCTATCTCCGATCTAGCTGGCGCCAACAGCCATGCGCCAGACAAAAGGTAGGCGCGCACCGATAATTGGGACCAAATTACCAAACTTCATCAGTCCAATCACAAATCATGGGGTCTTCTTTTGGGGGGGTGCAAGTCGAATGCGATTCCGAAAACAACGGAGGAGACCATGTCCCAAAACAATTCCCACAACATCAAGCGTTATGCGGTTGTTCCTCTGGCCCTAGTTTTGCTCGGGTTCTCTACCCTTTCGCAGGGTCAGCTGTTTTTCCCCAATCAGGAGGCGGCGCTCATCGAACGCGGGCGCCTAATATTCTTTAACGAAACCTTCAACGGCAACGGCCGCACCTGCGGCACCTGTCACCGGGCGGAAAATAATATGACCCTAGACCCGGCCTTCATTGCCACGCTGCCAGACACCGATCCCTTGTTCGTGGCTGAGTTCAATCCGGATCTGCAGGAAAACTTCGAGAACCCAAGATTGATGCGCGAGTTCGGGCTCATTCTTGAAAACCAGGATGGTTTTAATGATCTTGCGAGCAACTTCAACATGGGTGGCGTCCCACACGTGCTCGCTCAGCGTACATCAATTGACATCGGCCCACCACCGGACTTCCGTACTGGCTGGGGCGGCGATGGTGCGCCGGTGACGACTCGGGCTCACCGCCGTTAGATGGCTCGTTGCGCGCATTCGCCATCGGCGCGGTCAGGCAGCATTTCACTAAGACGCTAGCACGAGTCCCAGGTCCAGACTTTCGATTCCCAACCGAGCACGAACTCGATGCCTTAGAGGCCTTTCAGCTCTCACTCGGTCGGCAATCAGAATTGACGTTGCCGTTACCACTAAAAGGTACGGTGGCGCAACGTGGCCAAGAGATCTTTCGCAATCTCGGCCCCGGCGCTGGCGGGCCCGAGAACGGTGCTGGCAAGTGCAATGCTTGCCACTTCAATGCGGGTGCCAACGTTCATCCCATCGTCGCCGGCGCCTTGGGTATCGCTGGCAATCTAAATTTCGCTACGGGGGTCGAGGATCTCCCCGATCAGCCACAGGATCTCACTGGCGAACTGGTCCCACCCGACGATGGTTTCGGCAGCCCGGGTAAAGGGGAATTCAACACGCCGCCGCTGGTGGAAGCGGCCGACACCGGCCCGTTCTTCCATAACAACGCGGTGGAAACCATTGAAGGAGCGGTGGCCTTCTACAACGATGACGCGTTTAACAATTCCCCAGCGGGACAGCTGGTAGCCGGTGCCACCGGCAGCGGCATTAATCTTAGCTCGACCCAAGTTGTCCAGGTCGCGGCCTTCCTGCGTGTCATCAATGCCCTCGAGAATATCAGACAAAGCATTGAACTGCTCGAAGCCAGCGGCCACTTTGGTTTCTTTGGCTTTCAGCGTGACCAGGTGAGGCTGGCGCAAGCCATTGCCGAGACCGAGGATGCTCGCAAGGTATTAGCCAGCGGTGGCTTGCACCCACATGCCGTTGCCCACCTGAAAAAAGCAGAGCAGTTGACGCGACAGGCCGCAAGTAGTTTGTTCGGGCGACACATTTTTATCAACGAGGCGATTCGCAAGCATAGGGACGCCCGCGCCGTCATGATTGATGCGCAGTCGTAGCGGCCGGGCGGCCTAACTTTACGACGGCGCTAAGTCATAGGGCAGTCCGCGGTGGCGCCGATATCAGCGCCACCGCGATCTCTGCCGTCAATAAGAGCGCGACATTCACCCGGGACAAATAGTACAATCACGGCGCGGACCCTCTCGCGAGGAAGAGAATAACTACAAAATGGAGGAGCTATGGTCAGTCGCGTGTACGCTCAGGGAAACCCTGGGCCATCCCCGATCACCCTAATCGGCATCCTGTTGTTGGGGGTGCCGATATTGACGAGCTGCCAGTCAGTCCCGCCACCCGACCCCCAACAAGAACTCATCGCCAAAGGTAGGGCCTTGTTCTTCAATGAGACCTTCGACGGAAACGGCCGAACCTGCGGCACCTGCCACCGTGAAGACAACAACTTCACGATAGACCCAGCCTTCATCGCCACACTTCCGGCCGATGATGCGTTGTTTGTCGCCGAGTTCACCTCCGCCCTCGAAACCCTGGAGCGGCGGAAGCTCATGCGTGCATTTGGGCTCATTCTCGAAAACCAGGATGGATTCGATGACCTAGAGACTAACTTCAATCTTCGCGGGGTACCCCACACGCTCGGCATGCGCGTTTCTATCGACAGCCGCCAAGGACCCCGGACGGGATGGTCGGGCGATGGCGCCCCGGGTGATGGCTCACTGCGTTCCTTTGCCACGGGTGCGGTGATTCAGCATTTCACCAAAAGCTTGGATCGCGTACTCGGTATGGATTTTCGGCTGCCGACCGACGACGAGCTCGATGCCCTAGAGGCCTTCCAGCTATCACTGGGGCGCCAGCAAGATCTAACGTTACCGCTGCCGCTGAAGGGTACGGTTGCCAGGCGCGGGCAGGAGATCTTTCTCGACAACGCGCTTGGCAAATGCAATGTCTGCCATTTCAATGCGGGCGCTAACGCAAACCCGAATATATTCGGTCCGGATGTCGGTAACATGAACTTCGATACCGGGGCCGAAGATCTGCCTGACCAGCCAGCCGATCTTACCGGCGAATTCGTTCCGCCCGACGATGGGCTCGGCACACCTGGCGATGGTACGTTTAATACGCCGCCGCTGGTGGAAGCAGCCGACACCGGGCCATTCTTTCATAACGACTCTATTGAAACGATCGAGGGTGCAGTCGCGTTCTACAATGGCGACGCATTCAACAACTCTCCCGCCGGCCAAGTATCCCGTGGCATCAATCTGGACGGCACCCAGGTCGTTGAGGTTGCAGCCTTCCTGCGCGTGATCAATGCACTGGAAAACATACGGGCCAGCATTCAACTCATAGAACAGAGCAATGGCTCTCGCGGCGCGAGGGCCAAGGAACTACTCGGGTTGGCGGTTGCCGATACTAAGGATGGCATTGGCGTCTTGATTGGTGGCGGCCTGCACCCGCAGGCGGTCGCCCATTTGAAGGAAGCCAAACATCGGACCCGACGCGCGGCACGTAGTCATTTTTCACGGCGTAGCCGCGCTGCCGCGGCAATCCGCGAATTAAAGCGGGCGCGGGCGACGATGATCGAATGATGTTAGGTAGACTGGCAATGCAGCGGAGGAAAACAGGTATGCGTACGATATCATTGGCAAGCTTGATGCTGCTTTTGCTTGGCAGCATCTCGCTTGCATACGCCCAGAAGACAACCGAAATATTCATACCCATAGGCAAGTCACCCGGGCTCTCATACAAATATACCTATATGGGCAACATCGAGAGCGTCAATAAACAGAAACGAACCATCAAGGCCGATGGCCGGAATATCAAAGTTAGCCGCGATACCAAGATCTGGCTAGATCGGACCGCCCTTCAGGCAGCCAACATCACCGGGCGCTTTGCTGATTTAAAATCGGGCCGCCAGGTAGAGATCAAATACGCCGACGCGGACCGTAGGCAAGTAGCGGAATGGATCAAGGTTAAGGTTACCCAACCGTAATCGCGCTGGCCCCATTTACGGTTGGTCGGCTAGAATAATAAATATATCAAATAGTTAGGCTTACGCGCTCTGGCTGCAAACCGGTCCTGCCCTCACCCGTTTCATGATCGCAACTGGCCAAAGAGGCTTGAATCTTTGGCCGTGCGCCCCTATCTCTCGCCAGTACTCGGTCGTTCAGGAGCCCACCTAGATTATGAGCGTAGATACACACAAAGAGACCCTTGGTTTTCAAACAGAGGTCAAGCAATTACTCGATATCGTTATCCGTTCCCTATACCGCAACAAAGAAATCTTCCTACGAGAGCTGATTTCGAATGCCTCGGACGCTGCCGACAAACTACGGTTTGAGGCACTAGCCAATGACGATCTATACGAAGGCGACACCGAATTGAAGATCCGGGTTGCCTTCAGCAAGAAGGCGCGCACAGTTACTGTCTCGGATAACGGCATTGGTATGTCCCGCTCAGAGGTTGTGGATAACATCGGCACCATCGCCAAATCCGGGACTCAAGAATTCTTAAAGGCCCTGTCCGGCGATCAGGCTAAGGATGCCAAATTGATTGGCCAGTTTGGGGTAGGTTTCTATTCGGCTTTTGTCGTTGCCGATCGTGTGACGGTCGAGACCCGTCGGGCTGGGCTTGGGCCGGAACAGGGCGTACGGTGGGATTCCGAGGGCAAGGGGGAATATTCACTAGAAACGATAGAAAAAGCAGCCCGTGGGACCGATGTGATCCTGTATCTTCGAAAGGGCGAAGACGAATTCCTCGACGGGTTGCGACTGAGATCCATCGTCCGCAAGTTTTCCGATCACATCAATCTTCCTATCGTAATGAAGGTTGACGGTAAGAACGAAGACGAAACCGTAAACCGCGCGTCCGCCCTGTGGGCACGACCGAAGAAGGAAATAAAGAAAGAAGAATACGAGGAATTCTACAAGCACGTCGGCCATGACTTCGAAGCACCGCTCGCTTATACACACAACCGCGTAGAGGGCAAGCAGGAATACATATCTCTACTGTACATCCCAGCGCGCACTCCGTTCGACCTTTGGGATCGCACCCAGCGGCGAGGCATCAAGCTTTATGTACGACGTGTGTTCATCATGGATGATGCCGAACACCTCATGCCTGCCTATTTGCGATTTGTGCGTGGCGTGATCGATTCGGACGACCTACCGCTGAATATCTCGCGTGAGGTCCTCCAACAGAGCAAGGCGATTGACCGAATCCGTGCCGCTTCCGTGAAGAAGGTCCTGGGATTATTGGAAAATATAAGCAAGAAAGATCCTGAAAAATACGCCACCTTTTGGAAGGAATTCGGAAAGGTGTTAAAGGAAGGTGTGGTTGAAGATCCAGCCAATCGGGAGCGAATCGCCAAACTGCTACGGTTTTCGTCTACACATACCAACAGCGAGGCGCAGGACGTGTCTCTTGAGGATTACGTAAAGCGTATGAAGAAAAATCAAAACAAAATCTATTACGTCACTGTGGATAGCTTTGCCGCAGCGAAGAATAGTTCGCACCTCGAGATCTTCCGCGATAAGGATATCGAGGTACTCTTGCTATCAGATCGCGTCGACGAATGGTTGGTCATGCATCTCACTGAATTCGATGAAAAGTCACTGCAATCAGTAGCCAAGGGAAAGCTCGACCTCGGCGAATTAGAGACCAAGGCAGATAAGGAACAGCAAGAAAACACGACAAAAGAACACAAGGAATTTGTCGATCGTGTCAAACAGGCGCTGGGTGACAAGGTTCAGGATGTGCGTGTAACCCGTCGCCTAATCACTTCACCGGCCTGCCTGGTCGCCGACGCCCAGAATATGGGCGCAAATCTTGAACGTATACTCACATCTGTGGGGCAAGACGTGCCACTCGGGAAACCTATTCTTGAGATCAATCCAGGGCACCCCATCGTAAATCATCTTATGTCACAAGATGATGATGCGCGTTTCAAAGAGTGGAGTCACATGCTATTTGACCAAGCCCTGCTTAGCGAAGGTGGCCAGCTCGACGACCCAGCTGCGTTTGTTCACAGACTAAACGAGCTGTTTCTGCAACTTGCGGGTAAATGAGTGGCCTTGGGTACGGGGAACTGGCTCTTTTAAAAACGCCGCATTTAGAATGTCTTTGAATAGCGACGCTTGAAACGCAGGACCTTCTTTACGTAGTTGCGGGTTTCTGTATAAGGGGGTACGCCCTTATATTCCTTAACCGCGTTCTCGCCAGCATTGTAGGCAGCGACAACTAAATGGTACTTGTTATCAAAAAGATGCATCAGTTCTTTTAGGTAGTGCACTCCGGCTCGCACGTTTTGGACGGGGTCATAGATATCATCGACCCCATAGCGTTCGGCGGTGGCGGGCATTAACTGCATGAGGCCCGACGCGCCCTTGCGTGAAGTAGCGTAGGGATTAAATGCAGATTCGGCGTGCATGACCGCTTTGACTAACGCCGCGTCCACACCATAAGCGCGTGCCGTTTGTTGAATAAGCCGATCATACGCCGATGGATTACCACGGTCGAACCGCTTACCTCGTTGCACAATGGCGGCAGCACCGCGGACGTTCGCAGTTTTGCGCAGGAGCCGGTACTCGCTGCTCTTGACGACATGGTCCGTCAGCATCAAAGACCCGTCCGATGCGCGGTAGACGTACACAGCGCTGTGGGCCGGGATGCTGATCGTGCAAATAATGAGAACGCCGACAATGCTAGGGGTTCTCTTGAAGATGGCTAGAACTGCTTCGCCCATGAACCTGGTCCTCTTGTGCCCCCACTATGCTAGGCCCAAAGTTCTATATCTGCACAGGCCGTGCCATCCTTGAGGCCCACGGCTGTGTATTCACAAGATATTGAATCTATTTGTATTTTTTCAGAGGCCTAAGGGGCTAGGTAGTGCCCCACCCAGCAGTTTTGGTCACAATGTCTGACACCACGAGCCGGTGAATTGACGACCTCGACGTGAGGGTGGCGATTTTTTGGAGGTGCACTTTTTCTACTTCTTCTTGACCGCGCGATAAATGTAGAAGCGCTCACCGTCTCGCTGATAATAGTAAAGTGTCCTGCCATCTGCGGTTAGGGTCAGCACTTCGACAAAACCCACCTGCCGCAACTTTGTGACTGACTGAGGTAACATATGGGTCGCGCAAAGAGCTGATCGACGACACGAGCCTGGCGTGAGCCCTTTACTCGGAGCGACTGGTAATCTCAATAAGGTGATAGCCAAACTGCGTCTTGACCGGGCCATGTACTTGGCCGACCCCGGCATGAAATACAACGTCGTCGAATTCCTTGACCATCTGCCCCGAGCTAAATTCACCCAAATCACCACCCCGCTGGCCCGAAGGGCACTGTGAGTGATCTTTCGCAGCAGCAGCGAAATCAGTGCCCGCTTCAATTTGGGTCTTAAGTTCTTCGCAGGCCTCCTCAGTGGCCACCAAAATGTGGCGCGCGCAGGCTTTGGCCATAGCGGCCTCCTTCAGAGTCGATGTACACAGAATATGATTGTCGTTCCAAGCGCTCGTCGCTCATCGAGCACTTAAGTATGTCTAACCATAGGTAGGCTACCTCGGCCGACGTTGTGGACGTTCGGCGCGGGGGCGAGCTTGGTTGACCTTGATGTTGCGGCCCTTGACGTCCTTGCCGTCTAGGGCAGAGATGGCGTTTTCCGCCGCCCCTTGGACGGGCATTTCGACAAAACCAAAGCCTTTGGGTTGGCCGGAGAATTTGTCGGTAATGAGAGTAACCCGGTCGACCTCACCGTGTTCGGCAAATAATGTGCGCACCTCATCCTCGGTGACGCCATAAGGGAGATTACCTATATATATGTTCATTGTTGTGCTCTATCCATAGGGTGTGCTGCGTCTGGGCATACCCCGGTCTAACCAACACACGAAAATTAGGGGGGCTATCTCTAGTTTAGCGCATCCGTAGCCATGTAGCCTATTCTTACGAATCGTTATTCGCCTTGCAATTCAACCAACAAATCTTTGGCATCCACTTGGCTGCCCACCTTGGCTAGTAACCGAACAATTGTTCCCGGCCGTTCGGCATGAATGGCCACCTCCATCTTCATAGCCTCCAAGGTGAGAAGCAGATCACCCACGTTGATTTCTTGACCTTCAGTCACCGCTACGCTCCCCACCACACCCGGCATCGGGGCGCCGATGTGATGGGGGTTTTCATCTTCGGCCTTAGGATGGGTTGGTACATCCTTTTTCGACTTATCATCAGCAACTTTGATTACCCGAGGTTGCCCATTGAGTTCAAAGAACACTCGGACCTCGCCCTTTTCATCGGGCTCACCAATCGCCTGACAACTAATCACCAAGCGCTTGCCCGGCTCGAGGTCCACCACCGTCTCTTGGCCAGGGGCCATACCGTAGAAAAATACGGGTGTCGATAAAATACTCACTGGGCCGAATTCTTGTCGATGCGCCACATAGTCACTAAACACGGCAGGATACATAAGACCTGATTGCAATTCTTCGTCGCTAATACGTCGACCTACACGCTCCTCGATACTCTCCCGTTCGCGATCAAAATCGACCGGTTTTAGTGTCGCCCCAGGTCGCCCCTGCATCGGTGATTCGTTCTTTAAGACCTTTTTTTGCAACGCCTCGGGAAATCCGCCATAGGGCTGACCAAGCTCACCGCGAAAAAACGCGATCACCGATTCGGGGAATGCGACCTCTCGGTCAGGATCTTCGACGTCCTCCCGGGTCAATCCGGCGCTTACCATAGCCAGCGCCATATCTCCGACTACCTTCGATGAAGGCGTCACCTTGACGATGTCGCCGAACATCATATTGACGTCGGCATAGGCACGTGCCACCTGATGCCAGCGGGCTTCGAGTCCGAGGGATCGAGCTTGTTCTTTGAGATTAGTGAACTGACCACCCGGCATCTCGTGTAAGTAGACTTCGGAAGCGCCGAAACGTAAGTCGCTCTCGAAGGCAGCATACTGCCCACGGACGAGCTCCCAGTAATCCGAAAAGGCGCGGATCCGTTCCGGGTCGAGACCCGTATCGCGTTCGCCGCCCGCTAGGGATGCGACGATGGCACCAAGATTGGGTTGCGAAGTAAGGCCGGAGAGCGCGTCCATGGCCGCGTCCACCGCGTCAACACCACCTTCTACTGCGGCGAGCACACTGGCAACCGACGCGCCACTGGTATCGTGGGTATGAAAGTGTATTGGCAGACCTGTCTCTTCTTTCAAGACTCGAACGAGTTCGCGTGCCGCTCGGGGTTTACACACTCCTGCCATATCTTTGATTCCAAGTACATGGGTACCGGCAGCCGCAAGTTCTTTGGCGCGTTCAACGTAGTACTTTAGATCATATTTCGGCCGCTTCGGATCGTGCATGTCACCGGTATAACAAACTACTGCCTCGCAAAGTTTGTCCTGTTCGCACACCGCGTCGATAGCGACCCGCATTTGGTCTGTCCAATTCAGACAATCAAAGATGCGAAATACATCGATGCCACTAGCAGCCGCCTGATGTACAAACGCACGCACGACATTGTCAGGATAGTTCGTGTAGCCAACGCCATTGGATCCGCGAAACAACATTTGCAGCAATATATTCGGAATTCGAGCACGCAATTCACCTAACCGTTCCCAAGGGCATTCCTTCAAAAAGCGCATCGCCACATCAAACGTGGCGCCGCCCCAACACTCAAGACTGAACAAGCCCGCCATATCGCGCGCATAAGCATCGGCAATGGCCGTCATATCGAAAGTGCGCATACGCGTCGCCAGCAGCGATTGATGCGCGTCACGCATCGCAGTGTCAGTGATCAGTACCTTTTTTTGTTCCAGCATCCAGTTGGCAAATCCTTGCGGCCCGAGCTTTTGCAGCAACTGACGAGTACCTTCCGGAGGTACATCATGATGGGTGTCGGGTGGGGTCGGGGCTGGGCGTACCGCCGGTGTGATGCGACCCCTAACGTCGGAGTGCCCGTTAACGGTCACGTTAGCGATGTAGCGGAGCAATCGGGTTGCCCGATCCCGGCGTTTGGGGAAATGAAAGAGCTCGGGCGTCTCGTCGATAAAACGTGTTGTATAGTCGCCCGACCTGAACCGTGGGTGATTGATAAGGTTTTCGACAAATACGAGGTTGGTAGCGACCCCACGAATACGAAACTCTCGAAGTGCCCGATTCATGCGGGCTACCGCTTCCGGTGCCGTCGGCGCCCAGGCCGTGACTTTTTCCAACAGGCTGTCATAGAAACGCGTAATAACAGCACCCGAGTAAGCGGTGCCACCGTCTAGGCGGATACCAAATCCCGTTGCACTACGATATGCGGTGATGCGCCCGTAGTCAGGCATGAAATTAGACTCTGGATCTTCGGTGGTGATTCGGCACTGCAGCGCGTGGCCGTTAAGATGGATATCCTCTTGACTGGGCACACCCGAGTCGTCGTCACCAATGCGGGCCCCTTGGGCAATTCGAATTTGGGCTTTGACGATATCAATGCCCGTAACTTCTTCGGTGACCGTGTGCTCGACTTGAATGCGTGGGTTAACCTCGATGAAGTAGAATTTACCCGTATCCACATCGATGAGAAATTCAGCCGTGCCCGCGTTGGAATAGGTCGCTGCCCGGGCAAGATCAAGGGCCGCCTCGCACAATTCTGACCGGGTTGCGGAATCCAGGTAGGGAGCGGGGGCGCGCTCGACCACTTTTTGGTTTCGGCGTTGCACTGAGCAATCTCGCTCGAATAGATGGACGATGTTGCCATGGGTGTCGCCTAAGAGCTGCACCTCGACGTGGCGAGCGTTAACGACGAGTTTCTCTAAGTAGACCTCGCCATTATCAAAGGCAGCCTCTGCTTCGCGGCGACCGGTATCGACTCCCGTCTGCAGCCCGGCGGCGTCTTCGATGATACGCATACCCCGCCCGCCGCCGCCCCAGCTCGCCTTGAGCATCACCGGAAAACCCACGTCCTCGGCGAGTCGGCGGATAGCCTTGAGATCCTCAGGCAGGGGCCCAGTCGCGGGCATGACTGGCACGCCGGCGCCCTCAGCCACTGCACGCGCTGATATTTTGTTGCCAAGCACCCGCATAATGGCCGCGGGCGGTCCCACCCACGTCAGGCCAGCGGCAATAATCGCCTCGGCGAACGCCGGTTTTTCCGATAAGAACCCGTAACCCGGGTGTACCGCATCGACACCCGCTAAGCGGGCAATCTCGATAATCGAATCACTGTCGAGATAAGCTTTAACGGGCCCCAGGCCACGGCCAACGGTGTAGGCTTCATCAGATTTAAAGCGGTGCAGTGAGAGTCGGTCTTCTTGGGCATAGATCGCAACCGTGGCAATGCCGAGCTCACTAGCAGCGCGCATAATACGAATTGCGATCTCGCCGCGGTTAGCAATCAAGAGTTTACGAATGGGTTTCATCGATCAAACGTCGGCAGCCGAATTCCATTGAGTATCGGCAGATTCGATAGCAAGGTCTCCACGCTTTAACCTAAAGGTCGCCTTAACCGCTCTCACTGATACCCAAAGCAGCAATACCACTATCAGTACAGCTAAGCTCGGCCTACCGGCGAACGCCTGGACCACGGTATCCAACGTAACCAAGCACATAAGCACCAACATGGCTATGGCAGCGAATCGATTCTTGAATATAAGCAACGGAACCGCTACCAACGCAATCAGCAACGCATCCCACAGTAAAGCAACATCGATAGATGCGGCCAAGATGACCTTGAATCCAGCGTAGAGCAAAACCAATATAGACGCACTCCGGATGACACCTTCCGCATCCGAAACCGTTTCGATCTTTCGGAAAATATTCCGGAAGGCGTTTCTCTTGGGCTTAGATTTGCTATCCAACTCTCTCACACCCGACGATCGTAGCGATATACGGCTAGGCGCTAGGCATCCGGTTGAGCGACCTAATCCGTGGTTTTCTTGGACCCATCCCTAGGGTTCTTCTGGGCCTTGATGGTCAAGTTCGAGCTAATTTTCCTTGAGGAGACTATGCTTCTAGATATTTTTTCATTGGCTCCCAATACCTTTCATGCCAACCTTGCTCAAGATGAGCCTTATGCTCCTCTGGGAATCCCGTATGATCAAAGACCAACTTGGTTTCTGTATCACTTATTTCGTCAAGTTCAAATTTAACGATTGAATAAACTCCTGGCGCCCAGTTGCCCGCCCGCCATGCCTGTACGAGCCTTTTATCAGGCACGCTTTCAATTGTTAGACCTGAGATCATGCCACCAAAGCATGAAAACTTACCTCCGGACTCAGGATTTATCTCCGCAGGAGCGCCTGATAGCTCACCAAACTGCTCCGCCTTTGTAAGAGCCCCGAAAACGCGTTGAGACTTGCATTTAAAGTAGATTTCCTCATGTATTGACATAGCAAATTGCCTAATTGTTTAATAGTTTCTGGTTTTGCGACTAACGGCTGAGCCAAGCGGCGGCGCTTGTTGCCGTCCGCTTGGGCGATTTGTTAGCGGCCTTTCTCCAATAACGACATGAATCTTCTGACCTTACCAAACAACTCATCATAGGTAAGAACCTCCACATCCTTTAACCCGTCCCGGAAAAGCTCAAAAGATTTTCTTTTGTCCGGGCTGTCTAACTCTCTTTGGCGATTACCGATAATTACTACGCAATGTGGCTTAAAAGCTTCAAAAGCTTTTGGCTCCGAGGATATTAAACTTTGGTAGTCCTTTGTTACAGAGTTAGCAAAGTCAAGTACCTGTACTATACCCCCGTTTAGGTCATCTGACGCAGTATAGACATTACGATATTTCTTCCCCAGCAGCGGTGTTGCCGGTGTTTTTATTTCTATTAAGACCGCGTTGTTCGAGAGTTCATTTTGACACAAAAAATCTACAATATTGCCGCCGACGTTCTCGAATGATTTACCACCAACATAAGCCTTACCTTTAATAACCACAACCGGATATGCAAATAATTGAGATAACAGAAATGAGTTCTTCAACAATTCATTTTGCCAGAACTCCTCATCTACATTAGTTTGGAATGTTTCCCAAGTATGTAACGATCGACGGAGATTGCCGAGGCTAACAATAGTGTTTAGTTGCTTAAGGCTGTCATATTCTAAGGACTCGAGACTTGCCAAAACTGCTTCTTGATCACCAGTCTTAGCCAGCCAGGCTGCCAGTCTTTTAAACAGCTCCATCCCAGTTGCGCTATTAACCTCTAAGAAGTGACGAAGCTCGTCATCGGAAAAGTCATCGAGTTCAGCCAGTTGATCCGATATTTTTATATATCTGCTTTTTCCTATCGGAATGCCTTCCCTATGGTGAATCCGCCATAAGTCCGCTAGTTTTCGTAATAGGTGTAGAAGCTCCGCCGACTTGATCTCTAACTGAACACCCTCAGCTGGACGAAGTGAGTTTAGATTTATGTCTTTTATATTCTCCCATTGATTTTTTTTAGACTTTTTCTGGTAAACAAAGGTGCCTTTCACGCACGCATCGGGGTCATGTTTATTCTCGACGATGGTCGGAATAAACACGAGGCGAACAGTATCCTTAAGCCGAAGTACGATTGGCTCGGCCTCCGCGCTCGACCTTGATGTTGACCTTATTTGTATCTCATCCATGCTGATCGGCCGCTAACTAGATATAGACGTACCAACATCCATGTTATAACACGCATCGGTTGAGCTCTATTACGGATATATACCCTACGAACAACAGCTTACGCTGCAATTGTATCTGGCCGGGTGAGGGATAGGCCGATGGCAGCGAATCGATTCTTGAATATGAGCAACGGAAGCGCCACCAACGCAAGCAGCAACGCATCCAACAGTAAAGCAACGCCGATAAATCCGGCCAAGATGGCCTTGAGCCCCGCGTAGAGCAAGACCCATATAGACGCACTACGGATGACACCTTTCGCATCCGAAACCGTCTCGATCCTTCGGAAAATATTGCGAAACATGCCGCGTCTACGTTTAGGGGCGGGATGGCTATCCAACTTTCCCTGTCCGGCTGAGCGACTAGGTCCTAACGCTCCCGATGAAGCGCCGGGGTAACTGCGCAGCAGTTGACCCAGTCGCCCTCGATGGGAATGTTAACTTTCACCATCTATCGACTGCGTCTCGATGTTTTGCAATCTTGGTCGACGTTGTTCTACCGAGCGGGTACGTACGCCCACTTCTTCGTCATTACCTGTAGCCCAGGATAGGACTGCGCGGCGGAAGGAATCGCACCGCGCGCCGAGGTTTCCTGATTGCGCTGATTGTCCAGACACACCCTTTCAAAGTCGGCGTCTCCCAGACTGCGGGCGAGCTCCACGCATCGCTCAGCGTCCGAGGCGGCCATGCGATGAAGTGCTGAATCGATCTCGGCAATCTTCAATACGTCGTCCACGATAATAGGCATAAATATATTGTTAGCGCGGGCAGCACTCACGGTATCTATAGCCCACGCCCTAGCGACCATTAGATTTACAATCGAAGCGGTGTCTCGCATCGACTGCCACGAAATCTGCCAGGTAGTGTTCGCTGCCCCTTCGTCTCCTTTGTGTCTGAATGCGAAGGTATGGCAAACCGTCTGGTCGATGATAACAAGCAATCGGCAAAGAAGTACGTTGACCTGTTCCCATAATGATCGCTCTGATGTGCCAGCGTTCGGCGGTACCAGTTGCTGGTCCGAAGCATCGATTACCTGGCTTTGCCGTTCGGACTCGATCCAATTAATCAGCTTGGTACGCGTCTCGACAGCCTCGCTAAGTAGGTCAGCCTCGACACGATCGCCGACTTTCTGGCACTGTGCTGCGCCCTCTTGCATCGCGGCCTGGATGTCCAGAAGAAGAGCGTGATCGATGTCGAGCGTCTCTGGAACCGTGCGACCGACTCTCGCAACTGCCTCAGCGTAAGGTTTGTCCGGATCACCGGAGGTGACGATGTATCCAGCATCGAGCAGATGCTCAAGCATTCTGAAAAGTCTAGAGATATTCGGCAGATACTCGGCCGCGTATCGATCGTGGATAGCATCTTCCCCCCACTGAACCGCAACGAGGTCGTGCAAGAACAGTTGGCTGACGACGGTCAGATGATTGCGCAAGACTTGATTGAGGAGCGTAGTAAGCGTGGTCGACGTCGTACTCGACATGGTCTGCTCCGTGAAAGCTGATTAGATATACGTACCAACATCCATGTTATAACACGGTTCGGTTGGGCTCTATCGCGAATTTGCGCCCTACGAACAACCGCTTGTTACCAAGTAAAGCAAGAAAGTAGGTACGTTGATCGTCGGTGTTAAAGATGACCCGTCGTCCGGATACTGCTTTATTAACTGTATATTACTAGATTTGACCCCTTCCTCTTCTTTAGCGATCGCTCTGAAGCGCCTCGTTCGGCGGCCCATGTTATCCCGTACGCTCAAAGTCCAAGACACTATCAACAAGTTCACGTCCTTCGCGGTAGCGGGCAAAGTTGATAAAGTCGCTCACCATATCGTTCGCGGGCGGGGCTTCATAAAACGAAGTAGTATCGCCATACTGCGCGGGCATCTCCAGAAGACCGTGGATCCACAAGTGACCCTTACCCCACTTTGAGATAATCCGGTCAGCCGCAACAAGGCCCGCGTGCGTGATCTGTCGATCATCATGGTATAGGACAAGATCACCGGTTGACGGCACGGTGGTGGAGATCAGGATCGAACCCACGAGGTGCTGTACGAAGCTGCCGTCACAGAATGTGGATGGGAGATACTTGTAGATCAACCGCACTTCACGCCGTCCGGCAACACCAAGGGCAAACTCGAAGCAATTGTAATCACCGAGAGGCAAAGAGGGCGCATTCGCAGCGAGTTCGATAGAGTGCGATATCTCAGCAGTTGTCGTGTTTGATTATGGAAGTTTTCCTGCTATCACTCATCCGAAGAGCATGCGTACTTTTGAAAGCTAGTGTCGAGGCGTTGATAAAACGAACTTTCTAGGCAGTTGCCATGCGGTGCTAGATTGCGGAAACACGGCGATCTGCCGCCTATTACCGTCGAGTGTCTGCTTTCTGGGGCGCGATCCGCACTGAAGCATCGACTGAGAAGCCTCCCTCATGAGCCCATTCACGCACGTCGTGCGCCGTCGCCAGCATCAACAAGCCACGGCCTTCAAACAGGCGATGCCCGGGGCACGCTTTGTTCCAGCACAACGTCCGCACAACCCCGCGTGTTCCCGGTACGCAAGGCGATCAATCAGCGTGTCGGCTCGGGCAACGGCACGGCAGTCGTATGTTTGATGCGCTCCATCGCGAACCGCGACGTCACGTCCGCGAGCGTGATACCGTCGACGAGTCGCTTGTAGAACCCGTCGAAGGCGTCCATGTTGGATACCAGCACTCGCAGCATGTAGTCGACGTCGCCGCCCATGCGGTAGAACTCGACGACCTCCGGCATCGCGCTCACCTTCTCGGCGAAAACC